>Ga0334888_1003257_pt1 | contig 16276 bp, 10 predicted proteins | sample GraSluR1_MG_FD_207227 | JGI IMG/M metagenome (GOLD analysis project Ga0334888, IMG submission 207227) | Sludge microbial communities from methane-producing bioreactor in Wageningen University, Netherlands - Granular Sludge_3_08-R1 | ecosystem: Engineered > Bioreactor > Anaerobic > Unclassified ...
GCCTGCATATCTTCGAACATTTTGCCAAAAGCAAACCCTAATATCCCGCCTATTGGCCCGCCAAATGCCCAGCCTAAGCCTCCTCCTAACCATTTGGCATAACTCTTAGTCCCGCGTTTTTTGCTTTTGGTATCAGACTCATTTCTACTATAGAAATATCCAACCAAAATTAGAATAATGATAATTGTAAAAAACCAGCCCATGAATTCAATTTTTAGCAAAAGTAAATTTTTTAGCCTTAATCCGGCTTCCCATCTTTCAAATAAAAAACAATTATAATTTAATATTGTATTGATTCAAATTAATATACATTTGTAATCTCAATCAATTGTTGGAATCAAAGGTTAAGTTTTAGACCCTCATGAACTGGAAATCACTTGGTAGATCAGGAAAACTGCCTGTCGATATTGCGTACCAGTATCACAAACCTGATTCCAATTGCCTGGTCGTTTACAACCTCACAAACAAGACTTTAAGGCAAGTTGATGTAGTGATTAATTGTAAATCAGGCAAGCAGCATAGTATAAAAATCAATGAACTCTTAAAGAAAACAGGTGAATTGATCAGACTCTCTGAATTTAATGAGGAATCTCTTAACTGTTCGATGATAGATCAGGTAGAAATCCAAAACCCCGGAATAAAATGTACTTTCATTCCAGATCAAAATAAATTCAGACCGAAATAAAGCTCCCGATCAGCTTCTAATTTGACCAGATGAATAGGCCATGAAGCCTATACAACACTTTCTTTTTCAATGAATTTTATTCCGTATTCTTCCAGCTCGTCCAAAATAGGATTATACAATTCGGGTTTTGTGGGAATTATAACACCTTTCTGTTTGATCTGATCGGTGAGTAATAATTTTATAGCGATCGCCAAAGGCGTACCAACTGTTATTGCCATAGCCGTTTCAGTTGTACTTTTGCCGATGTAGGCCATCGATGAAACAACCTGATGACTGACACCATCAATCTCATACTCAAACTCATGCTGCATGAGAATCATGTCTTTGTCATCCGGATCAAGCACCCATTTTTCTGTTAGGAGTTTTTGCAATATCTGAGCTGGAGTAGCATTTTTAAGTCCAATTACTTTATCCTCAAAAATTCCTAACCAAACTAGTTTTTGCATGATTTCACCGTCAGGCTCAAGACCTAAATATTCAATTAATTTCTCCTCAACAGGTTTTTCAGGATCATACTTCAAAAACGTATTGATAAACGCCCGATAGGTCATGTTTTCAGATTCCTCAACAGTGTAAGTATCGTCAGTACATCCTAACTGAACAAATACATTCCAGGCAGCGGAATAACCCGGACGGCGCATCGTTCCTCTGAAAATTGTTGGAATATCATCCAATTGGTATATCTTTCGGTATTTCAAAGAATCTCTGTTTGGATAAATTTCAAACTTACCGTAATCCAATACTTCTCTTTCGATTATACGTTTAAAAAGTTGATTGTATGGTATATACTTATAGCGTCCGTTTTTAATATATTGTGAAACACCCTGACCGGCTACCACAACATTTCTTGGGTTCCAGGTGAATTTATAATGCCAGGGATTATTATCAGATTCCGGCACTATCAAACCTCCGGTGAAAGAATAAAACGATTTAAGCTGTCCGCCTTTTTTGCGAATTCTGTCAATCACCCGCATAGCCGACATATGATCTATCCCGGGATCAACTCCCAGTTCATTCAAAAAGCTTAGGTTTTTTGCTTTTATTTCAGGCTCCAATGCTTTTAAAGCTGGCGAAACGTAAGAAGCTGTGGCCATTTGAATACCCTTTTTAACACAGGCAACAGCGATAACATCATGAAAACGGGCCGGAAGCAAGGAGACCACCACATCTTTCCCATCAATCAACCCATCAATGGTGCCTGGATCCGAAACATCAAATTTAACCGCTTTTGCCCTTGGATGACCCTTAATTTTTTTTTGGGCCAGTTCTTCATCAATATCTGCCAACACCAGTTGCCAATCATAAATTTCTGCCTGTTTTAAAAGATAATTGATCAGACAAGTAGCCGACAAGCCGGCTCCCAAAACCAGAATTTGTTTCATAAACTTGATTTTAACTTATTTTTTTTCGGAAAGAAACTTCTCCTAAAACTATTCTACAAACTTTTTTAAATAAACATAGTCAGGTGTAAGCTCACCTTGATGCAATATCAGTGCCTTCTTCAAGGGTGCAGGCAATGTAAGTTGATCAAAATCAACCCCAAAATCTGTTTCAGCAACCGCTTTGACAAATGGCAAAAGTGCATCGCTGAATGCTTCGGAAGACTCACGTGGCAATTCGCTTGGCAAAATATCAACAGCCATCACCAAAACTCCATCTCCTTCGAAACCCATTTTATAAGCACGTGTTTTCGGATTATAAACAAAAACAGGATTTTCTATTTCTGTCCCTTTATGCGTACATTCTATCGAACCATCCGGATCGCAGGTAACATCACCTATCACTTTTAATTTTGGTTCTCCACTGGCGTATAATTCTTCCAGAAAATCTTTCGTAACAATCCGTGGATATTTTGTGTCCCAATACATGCAATTCATCAAGATACTCAATTTGGGAACGAACTTTTCAAAACTATTCTTGTAAGCCTCGGGATGCTTATAATAATGCGACAATTCAAAAACCTGATTCGTATCAAGGGGTTCAGAGATATGTTTTTCCTTAAAGACAAGCTTATAAACAATTGATTTAGAAACCTTTTCCAAGTCCATAGCTAGCAATTGTTCGGGCGAAATTTCGATGGAAGGCAAAAGGTTGGCAATTTCCTGCGCGCCTTTCGAAACATTGCCGTAGCCTGTAAAGCCAATCACAACAGGGCCAACTCCTTCCGGAAGTCCTTTTTGGGCTATACTCAATCCACATTCAGAAACAGCTTGCATGGCTTCATCAAGTGAATTATAAAGATGCGATTGCTTAATTTTACTGAAAGGTGTGTCAATCCCCTGAATCTTAAGCCGCTGCCCAAACGACCACAAAGAGTTGATCATCCCGGCTAAACCAGCAAAGCGACCAAAAAAGATCAATCGCCTGCCTTCCTCATTGGTGATCTTCTCATAATCAATCAATTGACATTTTTTCTTCATCATGGCTTTGAGCATTGGCATATTATATGCCTGTCCTTTGATTACATGCGAAAAGAAAATATAGGTTTTGCCTGATTCAAAAAAATCTGTTGGCATTTCTTTCACGCCAAAAATCACATCTGCCTCCTGAATCTTATCATTTAGTTTGGCTCCTGCTTGCTCAAATTCGCTGTCCTTAAAAATTCGTTTAGCTGATTTTTGAACCTCAAACCGGATACCCTGCTTCGCTAACTGATTGATATGACGGGGCACAAGTGCTACCCTTCTTTCCATAACGTACTTGTCCTCATGACGAATTCCAATAATATGTTTCATAAGCTTTACCATAAAAATAAAAGTACGAAATTCACCCTTTTTTTCCGATTCTTCAAGCTTAGTTTGACTTTAAAATGGACAATATTCAATTTAGAAAGCTTTTAAATTATTGCATTGCTGAAATTCAACCGATTGCATTAAAAAAGAAATTATTAACTTATTAAGTTACCAGCAATGAGCCATAAAAACCGTATTTTTGTGCTGCCTTTTAAAACGAAATCAACGTAATTAACAGTCATACAGAAATTTATAACAGTTATCAATAATAAAAACTATTAAACATGGCAAAAACCAAGTATGTTTATTCCTTCGGTGATCGCAAAGCCGATGGTAATTCCTCGATGAAAGCCCTGCTGGGTGGCAAAGGTGCCAACCTTGCCGAAATGAATTTGATCGGTGTTCCGGTTCCTCCTGGTTTTACAATTACTACAGAAGTATGTACACTTTATTACGAAAAAGGACATGATGCTACAGTAGCGCTTATTCGCAAAGAAGTTGAAGCGGCTGTTGAAAAAGTTGAAAAGATCATGGGCACCAAATTTGGCGATCGCGAAAATCCGTGTTTATTATCAGTCCGTTCGGGTGCCCGCGCTTCGATGCCTGGCATGATGGATACTGTTTTGAACCTTGGTCTTAATGATGTTGCTGTGGAAGGTATTGCACGCAAAACCGGAAACGAACGTTTTGCATGGGATTCATATCGCCGTTTTGTTCAGATGTATGGTGATGTTGTGATGGGCATGAAACCCGAATCCAAAGAAGATCACGATCCCTTTGAAGTAATCATCGACCAGATCAAAGAAGAAAAAGGCGTTGATCTTGATACTGAACTCACTACTGACGATCTAAAGGAAATGGTTCGTCGTTTTAAAGAGGCAGTGAAAAAATCTACCGGCAAAGATTTTCCTGATGATCCATGGGAACAGCTCTGGGGATCCATCATGGCAGTGTTCAACAGCTGGATGAACGAACGCGCCATTGTTTACCGCAAACTCAACAACATCCCTGCCGAGTGGGGAACAGCCGTAAATGTGCAGGCCATGGTGTTCGGAAATATGGGAAATACCTCAGGTACAGGTGTTGCCTTCACACGTGATGCTGCAACAGGTGAAGATATTTTTAACGGAGAATACCTGCTTAATGCGCAGGGCGAAGATGTGGTGGCAGGAATTCGCACCCCACAGGAAATTACACTGGAAGGCTCGAAACGTTGGGCTGCATTGCAAAATGTTTCAGAAGAAGATCGTGCTAATAAATTCCCTTCACTAGAGGAAGCAATGCCTGAAATTTATCAGGAATTGAACAAGCTGCAGCAAAAACTCGAAGATCATTACCGTGATATGCAGGATCTTGAATTTACCATTCAGGAAGGCAAATTGTGGATACTTCAAACACGCAACGGGAAACGGACAGGAGCTGCTATGGTCCGTATTGCCATTGAAATGATGAAACAGGGCATCATCAGCAAAAACGAAGCCATTATGCGTGTGGAACCCAACAAACTGGACGAATTACTTCATCCCGTATTTGATGGCAATGCTATTACTAAAGCCAAGGTAATGGCTAAAGGTTTACCAGCCTCGCCAGGTGCTGCCAATGGCCAAATTGTATTCCATGCCGATGAGGCCGAAACCTGGGCCGCTGATGGCAAAAAAGTAGTTTTGGTACGTGTTGAAACCTCGCCCGAAGACCTCAAAGGAATGAATGTGGCCGAAGGCATCCTTACTGCTCGCGGTGGAATGACTTCACACGCTGCCGTTGTAGCACGCGGTATGGGTAAATGCTGTGTTTCAGGAGCTGGCGGAATAAAGATTGATTACAAAGCACGTACCATCACCATGAGTGGAAAAACCTTTAAAGAAGGAGATTTCATTTCATTGAATGGTAGCACCGGTGAAGTTTATGACGGACGTGTGGAGACCAAAGACCCTGAATTGAGTGGATTTTTTGGCGAGCTGATGAAATTGGCAGACAAGAAATCGAAGCTCACTGTCAGAACAAATGCTGATACCCCACACGATTCTGAAGTTGCACGTAACTTTGGTGCTCAGGGAATCGGCCTTTGCCGCACAGAACATATGTTCTTTGGTGGCGACAAAATCATCGCCATGCGCGAAATGATTCTTGCCGCTGATGAAGCTGGTCGTCGTCAGGCATTGGACAGACTGTTACCGATCCAACGCGAAGACTTTGAAGGTATTTTCGAAGCTATGAAAGGACTTCCTGTTACTGTACGTTTGCTCGATCCACCTTTGCATGAGTTTGTGCCGCATGATGATAAAGGGCAGCAGGAAATGGCGAAAGTGATGGGAGTACCTGTCGAAACGATTAAAAACAAGATACTCGATCTGGATGAATTCAATCCGATGCTGGGTCATCGTGGTTGTCGCTTAGGAAATACCTATCCCGAAATCACAGAAATGCAAGCCAGAGCCATCATCGAAGCAGCCCTTAACCTCAAAACCCGTGGCATCGTTACTTTGCCCGAAATTATGATTCCCCTAACGGGCACACTTGCCGAAATGAAAATGCAGGAACAAATCGTTCGCGATACCATAAATAAGGTATTTGAAGAACGTAACGATTCTATCAAATACCTCGTTGGAACCATGATTGAGGTGCCACGTGCTGCCTTAACTGCTGACGAAATAGCTCAATCAGCTGAGTTCTTCTCATTCGGAACAAATGACCTGACGCAGATGACCTTTGGGTATAGCCGTGATGACGCCGGACGTTTCCTTGATGTTTACCTTAAAAAAGGCATCCTGAAACACGATCCTTTCCAGATATTGGATCAAACCGGTGTAGGACAACTGGTTAAAATGGCTGTTAAAAAAGGCCGCAAAACCCGTCCTGATATCAAGTTGGGAATTTGCGGAGAGCACGGTGGTGAACCCAGCTCAGTGATGTTCTGTCATGAAGCCGGTTTGAATTACGTGAGTTGTTCTCCTTACCGCGTACCTATCGCACGCCTTGCTGCTGCACAAGCTGCGGTGGCTGAAAAGATGGCAAAAAAAGCAAAAAAAGGATCCAAGTCGAAAAAGGACAAGAAAAAGTCTAAAAAATAAGCACTTGATCAAGTGATAACAATTTAAGGCAACCGGCTTTTCGGTTGCCTTAATTCTTATTCATATATTCCAAGCGCAAACGATTGAGATTTAACATTTCTTTTTACCTTTGCATCTTTATTTTTTATCTTAAAATAATCCAAATACAAAAACATGATGGTTAAAGATGATGCTAAAATCAAAGTGGATTTGGCTTCATACGGTATTACCGATGTCAATGAAGTATTCTACAACACCAGCTACGAAACTCTTTTCGAGCACGAAACAGATCCAAACCTCGAAGGCTTTGCCAAAGGTGTAATAACAGATACCGGAGCAGTGTCAGTTGATACAGGTATTTTTACAGGTCGTTCACCTAAGGATAAATACATCGTGATGGATGATGTTTCAAAAGACACTGTATGGTGGGCTACAGAAGGTAAAAACGACAATAAGCCGCTAGAGCCCGAAAAATGGGAAAAATTGAAAACCATTGCCTCTGATCAGCTTTCCGGGAAAAAACTTTATGTGATGGATGCTTATGCTGGTGCAAATCCTGACACACGGCTGAACGTGCGCTTTGTGATGGAAGTTGCCTGGCAGGCTCATTTTGTGAAAAACATGTTCATTCGTCCTTCCGATGAAGAGCTCAAGACTTTTAAACCTGATTTTGTAGTACTTACCGCTTCAAAAACAGTAAACCCTAACTGGAAAGAAATGGGGATGCATTCCGAAAATTTCGTTGTATTCAACCTTACCGAACGCATGGCTTTGATAGGTGGATCATGGTATGGTGGCGAGATGAAAAAAGGAATTTTTACCATGATGAATTATTACCTTCCACTGAAAGGGATTGCAGCCATGCATTGCTCGGCCAACGTAGGCAAAGATGGTGATGTAGCCATTTTCTTCGGACTTTCGGGGACTGGAAAAACCACCCTCTCTGCTGATCCCAAAAGAGCATTGATTGGTGATGACGAGCATGGCTGGGACGATGATGGCGTGTTTAATTTCGAAGGTGGATGTTATGCCAAATGTATCAACCTGAGCAAAGAAAACGAACCCGATATCTTTAATGCAATCAAAAGGGATGCACTTCTGGAAAATCTGGTTATTCGCGAAGATGGCTCTATTGATTTTTCTGATAGCTCCAAAACCGAAAACACACGTGTATCTTACCCAATTTATCATATTGAGAATATTGTAAAACCCGTGTCAAAAGCCGGACATGCTACAAAAGTCATTTTTCTGACAGCTGACGCTTTTGGGGTTTTGCCGCCAGTTTCAAAACTTAGCAGTGATCAAACAGAGTATCATTTTCTTTCGGGATTCACAGCCAAACTTGCAGGAACTGAGCTGGGTGTGACTAAACCACAACCTACATTCTCAGCCTGTTTTGGCAATGCCTTCCTTGCCTTGCACCCAACAAAATATGCCATAGAACTGGTGAAAAGAATGAAAGCTAGTGGTGCCAAGGCTTATCTGGTAAACACCGGCTGGAATGGAACCGGAAAACGAATCTCAATCAAAGATACAAGAGCCATCATCGATGCCATTTTAGATGGCAGCATCGACAAGGCACCAACGAAAACCATTCCGCTCTTCAATCTGGAGGTTCCAACAACACTCGAACGCGTTGATGATGGTATTCTGGATCCGCGCGACACTTATCAAAGTGCTGGAGAGTGGGAAAAAAAAGCCAGAAACCTGGCAAAAATGTTTATCGACAACTTTGATAAATATACTGATAACGATGAAGGCAGAAGGCTGGTTGCTGCCGGCCCCCAGCTTTAAATTTCGATAAAACCTGATTGAAAAATACAAATATTGTAATTTTCCAGGATCATTCTAAAAAAGAGCCTGTCCTAAACAAAGGACAGGCTTTTTTGATGCAATTTTAATGAAGTGCTAACTTTAGTTTAAAAGCATATTGAAACAAGCCATTTACCTTCGTATCGCTTCGTAAAACAATATTCTTAATATCATGCGAAAAGGCCTTATTGTTGAAATATATCCTCAAAAAGGATATGGATTTGTAAAAGAAAAGCTGAGTGGTGCGATTTTTCGGTTTAATACCGCCGAATTAGCTGATCAATTGCAAGTGCATGAGCAGGTTGTTTTTAATCTGCTCGAACTTGATCCGGGCAAAATGGCTGTAAACATCAGAAAACCAAACACCATAAAACAAACTACCGGCTAGCTTCAAAATTCTACCATGATTCCAATCGAAGGCAAAACTGTGCCTGATGTGTTATCAATTCCTCTGAGCAAATATTTTGTATCGTTATCAACAGTGATAAAATTTCCGTTAGCGTCTTTCTCCCTCACCACATCATCCTGCAATTTAGCTTTAAAATTGTAAACATTTTGGATATCAAGATAAACCATCAATGACCATCGATCGAAAAAATAGCGTTTATCCACCCGCAAATCCAGCTGATGATAAGGCTCTAATCGTAATTGATTCAGCCTTGCAAAATCGAAATAAGGCCGGCCTTGTGCATCCCAGGCCGAGATTAAGGCAGACTTTTCCAGATCGTATGGCGTAAATGGCAGGCCTCCATCAAATCGCCACTTTACTCCGGCAATCCAGTTTTTGCTGAAATTTTGCGAAGCTGTAAGGGAGATGATGTGTCGGAAATCCCAACTGGAAGGAATCAGTTTTTGGTTAAAATCTTCAAATTCACTTCGAACAAAGGTGTAGGAAAATATCAAATTAAGGCCAGATGGCAGCTTCGACCTGTTTAAAAACTCAAAACCATAAGCCCTGCCTTTGCTTGTGGATCGCACTTCTTCGTTACCCAATACACCATAATCAGCTCCTTTGTTAGCCAGACTTATCGAATCATTTACAGAAAACGGATATTGGTTGTATTGCTTGAAAAACCCTTCTAACGAGAAGAATACATCTTCGCGAGGAATAAACTGAAGTCCCCCGATAAAATGATTCGCACCAATATATTTCAGCTCGTTTTCCTTATTCACCAGATCACCCGCATTGTTCCTGAAACCTAAAGTTGTGTACGCAGGCAGTTGATAATAACGACCGGTGTTGGCGGTTACTGCCCATTGATCAGATAAAACATAGGAAACCGAAAAACGAGGCGACAACTGATCCATCGGGTTGCTCATGGAAGTACTATAATTGTTGAAATCAGTTCGTAATCCTGCCGAAAGCGTCAAGCGATCATTGAAGAAATTCCTGCTGATTTGCGCTGAACCTCCAGCCATTAAAAGGTCGAGATCTGTTTCATAATCCAGCGTAGTGAGCTCGTTTCCAATAAAAATCTGCTGGTTTGTCCTATTAAAATATTTAGCGTAAGTGCCACCAACAGAATAAACAAACTTATAATCACCCCAGCGAATGTTATTTTCATATCGGATCTTGTTTTCTGTTTCCTGCGATTTATAATCCAAAATACGAGCTCTGTTCTCATCATTTTCAGGATACTTATAACTAATATTATTTAACATATTGCGACTGAGCACCAACGTTTGAAAACTCTTTTGTTTGTAATGCTTATAAACGGCACCAATCGCATACGACCATTGCTCATTTACAGGAAGATAGGTTAAAATATATTCTTGCTCCTCAGTAGGATTTTTAATACCGGTATTCAGCTTAAACTGATCTAATGCTCCAATACTTACGATAGTAAATTCATTGTGTGTATCAAATCGCGTCTTCCATTTAAACTGATAATCGTTGAAGGTGGGCAAGAATGGTAAGCCAATCACATCAAACAGAAACTGAAGATACGAACGCCGAACCGAGAAGATATAGTTAGACTTTTCACCAGCCGGGCCATCCAGTGTCAGGCTTAATTCGGAGGCACCCACAGTTCCGCGAAATCGGGTTTTTTCTTTGTTACCCTCCTTTTGAGTAAATTCAAAAACAGCACTCAGGGCATTGGAACGATTAGCCGGAAAAGCACCAGAATAAAAATCTACAGCACTGATAAAATCAGCATTCAAAATCCCGATTGCCCCACCAGATGAACCTTGCGTGGCAAAGTGATTGATCGTAGGTATTTGAACACCATCCAGAAAAAAAACTGCCTCGCTGGGACCTCCCCCTCTGATAATGATATCGTTGCGAAAAGAAACACCGGACCCAACACCTGGCAAGGACTGTATCACACGAGAAATATCGCGATTACTCCCCGGACTGGTCTCTATTTCGCTAACACCAATTTTTTGCAACGAGAGCGGGCTTTCTTTTGTTCTGACAAACGGATTAGCTTTTACCTCCACTTCCTGAAGGGCGATGCCGGCATTTTCCATGCTAATGATTACATACTCTGTTTTGGCATTTGTTAGTTGAATCTCGTCAGAAACTGCATTTTTATATCCAACATAAGTAGCTTCAAGTGTTACAAATCCAGGACTGATTCCGGCAATTGTAAATTCACCATCAAAATCGGTTGTAGCTCCTGTTTTGGTGCCTTTTACAACCACATTGGCAAATGGTAACGGCTCGTTACTTGTTTGATCAATCACTCGTCCGCTTACCACTGCATTTTGGGCACTCAATTGAAACACCAAAGCTGTCAACCCAACTATAATGATCAATATCTTATTCATTACTTCTTGATTTTCAATGTGATTGATTCAAATATTTCCAAAGCTGTTGTAAAAGTTTTTAAATTTGAATAGAGCTTCCCATCGGCTCCTGAATAATGGCTGTGACCAACCGGATTTAAGTAATACATATTTTACGGCTCATTAAGATCCACTTCAACAGCATAAATCAATGCCGGTTGTGCCGAAGTGCGGTATTCAGCTTCGTTTTCAAACTTATCGTTTGTCCAATACCCGTTCCAATCCCAGGGCTGATTAACTTCCGCCAACACTTTAAAGCGATCAGGTAAAGATTCCTTCGTTTCTGCCAACATATTAAAAGATGCTGTGTGAGTTGCGCCGGTATATGCATCAGGCAAGGGATTATCAGGATCAGGCAGCTGACCGGCTACTCCAATTTCTCTCCGATGCAGCCAATAAGGCAATGAAGCCGGCCGTGCAGCAGGATCCGGAACTTTTAGCCAACTGCCATCTCTTGGATCACCATACGCATAATATCCGGTTGCAACAGATTGTGTTACATAAATCGTTTGAATCAGCTCACCCTCCAGGCTTTCGATCCAAATGGCAAAACTGGGATGGTTATGGTGTTTACCCTTTTCAAAATGAAACTCCAACACGATGCCATTCCCGAATGATTTTTCAATAAGCAATCTGCTTTCGTGATCTGAAGTGCTTTGCGGTATGGTTGTGCAGGATGATATAAACGATATCAGCACTAACAGGCTCAGTGTTAATTTGGTTTGTAAATTCATTTTGTTTATTTAAGGTTGATCAAAGAACAATAAATTATTAGTCTGGTTCGGTGATAAAGCAAATAATTCTGTCCTAAAACAAAAAACCCCCGAAAAAAATTCCGGGGGCATCACAACTAGAACCGATAATCATTTGTTGAGCATGACTGGCATGATCAACATTAAAATATCTTCTTCTTTGTTTTCATTATTAACAGGAACCAGAATTCCTGCCCTATTGGGTGCCGACATCTCGAGTTGTACATTATCGGTTTCCATATTATTGAGCATTTCCTGGAAAAATCTTGAATTAAATCCAATCTCCATATCATCACCCTCATAACTACAGCTCAATCTTTCGCGTGCTTCATTGTAATAATCAAGGTCCTCGGCCGAAAGCATAAGTTCCTGACCCGTAATTTTAAACCGAACCTGATGGGTGGCTTTGTTTGAAAAAATAGCTACCCTTCTGATTGAATTGAGCAATGAAATGCGGTCGATGCTTAATTTATTAGGATTTGTTGTAGGGATTACGGCTTCGTAATTAGGATATTTACCTTCAATCAAACGGCAAACCAGCTTAACATTATCGAAGCTGAAGGAGGCATTTTTTTGATTAAATTCCAGGGTCACATCACCTTCACTTTTTGCTGAAAGCAGGTTCTTCAATTGATTTATTGGCTTTTTGGGCAGGATAAAGGCTGCATTTTGCTCCGTTTTCACGTCAATCCTCCGATACCTTACAAGCTTATGAGCATCGGTAGCCACAAAGGTGAGATAATCCTCCGAGAGCTCAATCAAAACACCAGACATCACCGGACGCAGCTCATCATTTCCGGTAGCAAAAATCGTTTTTTCAAAACCATTTGCTAAAATTTCTGCAGAAAGATTCATTGTTGTTGGGTCTTCCAGTACTGGAGTCTGAGGAAATTCGTCACTCTTATGACCTGATAGTTTATAATGGCCTTCGCCTGCGGTGAGCTCAACCATCAGATTTTCCGGTTTCACATGAATGGTGACCGGAATATCAGGAAAAGTTTTCATGATATCCAAAAGCAAACGAGCCGGTATGGTGACTTCACCTGTACCTTCTTGCATATCAGGCTTTAAACTGATCATCATTGTAGTTTCAAGATCGGAGGCTGTAATGCGCAACTCACCATCAGAAAGACTAAAAAGAAAATCATCGAGGATAGGCAGCGTATTGTTTGAACCAATTACTCCTCCCAGAGCCTGTATGCTTTTCAATAACTTTAAGCTGGAAATTATAAATTTCATAATGTCGAATGTTTTAAAGTGTAAAAATAAGAATTTTGACAGCGTTGGATACCCTTATCCAAAAAGTTTTACAAACATTTTATCAATCCTTTTGATTTGCCTTGTTTCCGGTGAATTTCGATTCGGTACCATTTATCAATCGGCGGATATTTTTGCGATGTGTTATGGGCAGAAAAACTGCAACGGCAACAGCCAGCAGGATAAAAACAAAATGCCCGGGCGGAAAGAGAAAGATTACAAATAAGGGAAATGCAAGTCCGGCCGATATACTTGACAAGGAAACATATTTGCTGATCAACAGCACAATGATAAAGGTGATCAGAGCTAAAAGGCTTGCCCACGGATACAAACCAAATCCAATCCCAAGCAAAGTTGCAACACCTTTGCCTCCTCTGAAGCCGGCAAAAACCGGAAAGGTGTGTCCCAAAACTGCAGCGGTAGCCACCAATAATTGTAGCCAGGGTGTAATTTCTGATCCTCCACTAAGCGAATTAAGTGGCTCAATTAGCAAAATGGAGGCGAGTCCTTTAAACACATCTATCAACAATACCGGAATACCGGCCACCAAACCGAGCACTCTTATGGTGTTTGTTGCACCTGCATTGCCAGAACCTTCGAGCCTTACATCCTTGCCATAGAATAATTTTCCTACCCATACCGCTGTTGGTATTGAGCCGATCAAATAACCCGCCAGAACTGGTAGTATATTGCCTAATATTAAGTTAGAATCCATAATCAATTCAATTGGTAACGCCTGATAAAATCAACCACACTTCGTTTGGAGGCTATCACAAATTCATAAATAAAATCAGAAGCCTCATCTTCCAGCATTCTCTTCTCCAGTTTCAGCTCGAGCAATCTTTCGTTAAATGCCTGTGATGAAGAAATTGCCTGCATTATGCCATTCTCATAATGAAAATAATACCACTCAGATTGGCTGGGTTGCAAATAAAAAGTTACGGCATCCCCTGCCCTTCCTTTTTCAAACACAACCAATCCGTTAAGGCTCTTATTCACCTGATTTCGAAGCACATTCGCAATACGCAACTCACCATGTGAAATAAATGCGCTTCGCTCAGTATCCCAACTCATGTCTAAATTATTGAATACCAAACTTTTTTGATATACATCCGGAATCCGGCGGGCAGCCCCATACAAATTCAATTCTGACTGCACCCTGTTCATTTCATCATTACTCGCTAACAGCCCAAGTGTGTATAAATAATTACTCTGGCTCAATTGAGCTCCTTTTTGGGCAGATTTATTGATGCTGTCAGCCATCATTTGAAGTAGTTTTTCATCGAACATAAAATCAAAAACCACTGTTGTACTAAGAAGTGTACTGTCAGGAATCAGGAGGTGCTCGTATGTTCCAACTTGCTTAAGATCGACCAAAGGCAGATTTAATCCTGTTCTGAGTTCACCTTTCCCTTTGATCAAACAGCGATTTACGGCCAATTCGAGTGTTGAAGAATTATTGTTTTTATTCTCTGCCTCCAGCCTGAAGGAATTGTTTGTTCTGTCGTACCATAAAAAGCCAGATGCAGTATTGACACTAAAGGTGTTTGACGACCTTGCCGGACTCAAAAAGGTACTGTAATACTTCTGGCCAAGCGGATCATAGTATAATCCGGCCTGAAGTCGATCGCCATATTCGCTATACAAACTGGTATCAAGTAAAATACGAATATCCTTGGGATCAAGAGTCGAACTGAAGCGTACCCATGAGGTTTCATCCTGATTACAGGCATATTCGGGTCTGAATGCACCATCGAAGCTTAGTAAGGGTTCATTGGCCTTTAAAAACACCTTGCCGGCATAACTAAAATGAGGACTTAACTTAAATAGCTCTGACTTTTCGATAGTGCCACTTGCTGTGGTTACGCCTGATTCATCAGGAAAAACGGCTGAAAAATAAATTGGAAATATATTCTCTTTATAATCCATGTAGTTATATTCTCCTGATGCCTCATATTGCCTGCGACCAAAAATAGTGACTTCAGCATTCGAAAAATGATGTTGCCGGTTTGCAGTATCAGCAATGATGTATGCTTTCTTGAATGTTTCCATTCGTGCTCCTTCGAGAATTCGAACCAGCCCATCATCTGGAAAAACCGCGGCGTCAGCGGTTTTGATAATTTTAACATCCCTTGCTTCAATCGCGTACGTCTTTAGATCATAGTTGGCCTTCATGCTAAAAAATGACAAGGAATCCTGATCGGGATGAACCGAAATGAATTCGGAACCCACCAAATTGAGATCAATCAACTGATCATAAGTAAGTGAATCGATATCAATCTGTTGCTGGAAGGTAATGTTTTTCAGTTCGACCTGATCCTTATCCATCAGCCAGTTTGCTTCATCCAAAGTACAGATATAACTATTATATGGAAATGATAACGCACTTGGATTGCCGGTGTTTTCAAAATAGGCTTCACGGTTTTTAAAATCAACAAAAGCATCATACTTCATAGCAACAAAAGCAGGTTTGCCTTCGAGTGCAGTATGCAGCCTGAAATCAGAAGTATCGGCATGAAAGGCCGACTGATTAAAATGAAAATATTCAGAAGCCATATTAGCCTGACCAAAATTCAGGACTCCTTCTGCCTTCATATCTGCTGGACTAAGCCGTGCAGTTCCTTCAAAGATCACATTATTATATAAAACCAAAGGATTTTGAACTGTTTGTAATATGACCAGATTTGTATCCGCAAGCCAGGTAAACAGTATGGTATCGGATTGTGCCTGTGGTAATGACAGTGGGTCTTCCTGCTCACGCATTTCAAACCGATTTGCCAAAGCACTTACCTCATCGGGATAGAAGACAAAACTATCAGCTCGTGTTTCACTTGTTCCATAAATCAGTGCACCATTTCCCCAAAAACCCTGATTACTCAAGAAAATGCTGTCAGTATAAAAAGCTTTTTCAGTGTACATCGGCAAAGAGTCTGTTGTCTGGTGTGCAAAGCCTAAAGAATAATCTTGTAATACAACCAAAGGTTCGGCGATTGCAGGGAAAATTCCTGCCGAGTTCAAATAGCCTTCAAAACGTAAATAATCCGTCTTAAAGTCGTCCAGGCTATCAATCTCAAATGGATTTACAACGTAATAAAAATCCTCTTTAAGCAGGCGGTTATCATTGATGGTGGGCCGTTGAAAGTAAACATACGACTCATTCTTGCTATCGAAGATTGGAAATTGAGGCGACTGTTTATT
>Ga0334888_1003266_pt1 | contig 16252 bp, 20 predicted proteins | sample GraSluR1_MG_FD_207227 | JGI IMG/M metagenome (GOLD analysis project Ga0334888, IMG submission 207227) | Sludge microbial communities from methane-producing bioreactor in Wageningen University, Netherlands - Granular Sludge_3_08-R1 | ecosystem: Engineered > Bioreactor > Anaerobic > Unclassified ...
TCGACTTTGTTTTCTAGCAACTACAAGTCTAACATTTCAGGGTGTTTTTTCATTCTCTCAAGGTGGCTAACTTCATTTTACAATTTGCGATTACTAAAATCTTACATTGAACGAGGAGTTGATATCATAAGTATTGCTCAGCAAAATATTTTAGGAGTTCGATTTATTAGTGAGGGGATATTTCCTGGAGAATATGCTAAGTTACTTGAATTGTTGAAAAAGGGTGACATTATTCTACCTATTGACCGTGAATTTTACTATCATGAGATCAAAGAGGCGATTAACTATCAAGAAAATTTTCCGAGCCGTGGTAGAAATCTCATTTCTTTTGTTTGAGTATCTGGCAAACACGCTCAAAAAATGCTTGCTATTTTCTGAATTTTCTTGTAAAATGTAGTAAATAGAAAAATCTGTGAGAGAAAGATACCTCTGTCAATTCTAAAGAGAGCGCTTGGTGCTGGGAAAGCGTGTAAAATCAGAGGTTACACATTCTTGAGAGGGCATACGAAATAAAGTAGTGTGTCACGTTTTCCGCGTTAAGGGTGCAGGTCTTGACTTGCTGAGTAGCAGATGGCGACATTTGTTAGAATAAAGGTGGTACCACGTTAAAACGTCCTTGTGAAGTTATTTCACTTGGGCTTTTTTTGCTCAATTAAGAGATGAGCTAATGGTAAAATCATGATACTGAAAGCGATGTGGCGTAGCCGAAAACTTTCGTAGAACGCTTTGTGGCTGCGATTACTCGCGACTAAAAGACCTGCTGCGACGAGTAACCGCGGGAGCAAATTAGCTTGAAGTTCAAATAAGGAGATTAATATGAAGGGTTTGCGTCAAATAAAACCGTACGTGGCTGGAGCACAGCCGCAAGATAAAAAGATGATTAAAATCAATACCAATGAGAATGCGTTTCCACCGAGTTCAGGTGTTTTAAAAGCTTTGGCAGATTTTGATGGCAGAGAGCTAAGGAAGTATTCATCCTTGGAAAATAATGATTTACGTGGTGTTTTAGCAGATAATTTGGCTGTTCATCAAGATCAAATTATTGTAGGAAATGGCTCAGATGATATTTTAGCTTTGGCTTTCTTGAGTTTTTTCAATTCGACTGATCCGATTCTTTTTCCTGATACGACTTATGGTTTTTACAAGGTTTGGGCGGATTTATTTCGAATACCTTTCGAGGAGGTGCCACTTTCAGATGAATTTGAGATTGTGACAACTGACTATGTTAATAGCGTTAATGGTGGGATTGTGATTGCTAATCCGAATGCACCAACGGGTATTTTCAAAGACTTGTCTGAGGTTGAGGCGATTGTTGCGGCAAATCAAGATGTGGTGGTGATCATTGATGAGGCTTATATTGCTTTTGGTGGTGAATCTGCCTTGCCTTTGCTAGAACAATATGACAATATTTTTATCACTCGGACTTTCTCTAAAGATGTGGCTTTGGCTGGTTTGCGGGTCGGTTATGGAATCGGCTCACCGAAATTGATTTCGGTGATTAATGCGGTGAAAAATTCCTATAATCCTTATTCGGTTGATTTGATCGCTGAGGCATTAGCGACTGCGGCAGTTGTAGATTCAGCTTACTATGCACAGGTCAATGCTGAAATTTCATTGACACGAGATTGGTTTTCTGCTGAATTACGAGCGCTGGGCTTTGAGGTGCTCCCGTCTAAAACTAACTTCGTTTTGACTAAGCCTGCTAGCATTTCCGCAAGAGAAGTCTTTGAGTTTTTGCAAGCCAAGAAGATTTATGTGCGCTATTTTGGCGATAAGGCGCGGTTGTCGGATTACCTGAGAATTTCAATCGGGACGCAAGATGAAATGAGTAAGGTGATACAAGTGATAGGAGATTTGTTTGAATGAAAAATAAGCAATTAGCGCCGGGCATGCACGATAAGCTGTTCAAGCGGGCGCACAGTGTTTATCAGATTGAAACCAAGGTGTCGAATTTTCTGATGGCGAGTGGGTTTAATCGGATTGATACACCGATGATTGAGTATGCTGGGGTTTTTGAGGATGAGCTAGATAATCATAACTATCATTTGTTTGATAAGCATGGTGATTTGCTTGTGATTCGGCCTGATGTGACGCAGTCGATTGCGCGTGTGGTGGCGACGACTAAGGTAACTTTGCCGATTAAATTTTCTTATAGTGGGAAGGTCTTTAGAAATCATGATGAGCTAAAGGGCTTGCAGAATGAACGGATGCAGGCTGGGATTGAAATCATTGGTTTCGATGCGGCTGTTGCGATTACGGAGGCTTTGGACTTGGCCAAGTCGAGTTTGCATTTGGCAGGGGTGAAGGATTATCGGATTGAACTCAGTCATGCAGGGATTTTGCATACGATTTTTGCAGCATTTGATACGGCGCAAGCTGAGCGATTAGCAAGTCGGATTAAGCACAAGTCAATCACTGGGTTGACGGAGTTTGTTAAGCAGAACCCGAGTGAGTTCGATGCTTTTTTGAGACAATTACCACGCTTGTTTGGACCGGCTGATAAAGTACTGGCTGAGGCTAAGAAATTAGTGACAAATCCTGAGATTTTAGCTGGTTTAGCAGAAATTGAAAATTTGAGTCATGATTTTGCACTATCTACAGTTGACCTCGGGATGCTAGCTAAAAAAGATTATTATACTGGCGTGATGTTTCGGGTCTTTAGTGATAAGGTGCCTTATGCTTTTCTGAGTGGTGGCCGCTATGATAAATTATTTGAGCGTTTTGATGCGGGGGCTGTCAGTGCTGTGGGCTGGGCGCTAGATGTTGATGCGGTTTATGAAGAAATACGTCAAGATATTGTATTTGATGGAGGTGACGCATGATTACGATAGCATTGACGAAAGGGCGGATTGAAAAGGACACGGTCAAAATTTTAGAGCAAGCTGGCTTTGATATGCGGTTTATGGCGGATAAGGGGCGGAATCTGATTTTCATTGATGAACAACAGGATTTGCGATTTTTATTGGTCAAGGCGCCTGATGTGGCGACTTATGTCGAGCATGGGATTGCTGATTTAGGTGTTGTTGGTTCGGATGTTCTCTATGAGCATCCTGGAAATTATTTGGAGATGTTGGACTTGAATATCGGGCTTTGCAAATTTGCGGTGGCGAGTATTCCAAGCTATGATCCGACAGATCACAAGCGTAAGAAGATTGCGACCAAGTATCCTAAGATTGCCACTGATTTCTTTAATAGCAAGGATGAAGATGTAGAGATAGTATCCATTCAAGGCTCTGTAGAGATTGCACCGGTTATCGGCTTGACGGATGCCATTGTCGATATTGTTGAAACAGGTAACACGTTAGTTGCAAATGGTTTGGTCGTCTTTGAGGATATTGTGCGCGTGTCGTCGCGTTTGATTGCTAATAGCGCGAGTATCAAGAAAAATTCGGAAATTATGACATTGATTGACCGCTTGCAGGCGGTTGTCGGAAATGAAGAGGTAGCTTTTAATGGTTAAAATGAAACGTTTGACAGGAAGTGCTAAGGAAATTTCTAAGATTTTGGACGCAGAATATGCGGCTTATGCTAAATCTCAAGATAATTTTGATGAGATTGTCGCAACTATTATTGCGAATGTTCGTAATAATGGGGATACGGCATTGCGGGCGTACTCGGAAGAATTTGATGGGGTGGCGATTTCAGAGTTTGAAGTTTCACGTGAAACAATCCAACAGGCTTTTGATGCCATTGACCCAGATGTTTTATTAGCTTTGCAAAATGCGAAAGAAAATATCCAGTCTTATCACAAACATCAAGTTGAGACTGGTTTTGTCGATGCGCAGGCATCAGGTGTCATTCGAGGGCAGCTTGTTTTACCAATTGAGAAAGTTGGTGTCTACGTACCAGGCGGAACGGCAGCTTATCCGTCAAGTGTGCTGATGAATGTTCTGCCAGCGAAAATTGCGGGCGTGCCAGAGATTTATATGGTGACACCACCGCAAACCCAGTTTAATCCAGCCATTTTGGTCGCAGCACAATTAGCGGGTGTGACGAAGATTTTTCAAGTCGGTGGCGCACAAGCCATCGCAGCTTTAGCCTATGGTACTGAGTCAATCCCTAAGGTGGATAAAATCACAGGACCGGGCAATGTCTTTGTGGCAACGGCGAAAAAACAAGTCTTTGGTCAAGTTGGTATTGATATGATTGCAGGGCCGTCTGAAATCGGTGTGATTGCGGACAGCTCTGCTAATGCGGCTTATGTTGCGGCAGATTTGTTGTCGCAAGCTGAGCATGACAAGTTGGCGCGAGCGGTGCTAGTGACTGATTCAATCGAGTTGGCTGATGCGGTTGATCTTGAATTAGAAAAACAACTACAAACTTTACCACGTGAAACTATTGCACGGGCATCTATTGAAAACAACGGTCGAACGATTATTGCTAATTCGGTTGATGAGATGTTTGATTTGATGAATGAGGTGGCGCCTGAACATTTGGAAATCGCTTTGGATGATGCTATGACTTATTTGCCTAAGATTAAGCACGCGGGGAGTATCTTCTTGGGGCATTTCACAAGTGAGCCGATTGGCGACTACTATGCGGGAACAAATCACGTGCTACCAACGTCTGGCACGGCACGTTTTTACAGTGCACTAGGCGTTTATGATTTTGTCAAGAGAAGTCAGTTTACTTATTACAGCCAAGATGCTGTTGTGGCAGCAACAAAAGATATCACGACTTTGGCTTACTCTGAGGGGTTGCAGGCACATGCGCGTGCGATTGAGATTCGTGGGGAAATTGATAAGTGATAGTAAAAAATAGGCTCAGTAGAGTTAGGGGGGAAGATGCAACTTGTTTTAGAAAATATCGATAAGGCATTTGATGATAAACAACTTTTTAATGACGTGACTTTTAAATTTGAGACGGGTAAAATTTATGGTTTGCTTGGTCGAAATGGGTCAGGGAAAACGACTTTGTTTAATTGTATTGCTCGGAATTTATCAGTGGATAGTGGCAGTATTGCTATCATCGATGATGAGGGGCAGAAAATGACAAATTATGAGAACACTGAGATTGGATTTGTCACAACGACGACGCATTTACCTGATTTTATGACGGGGTTAGAATTTGTTCGATTTGTTATGGATTTAAATCGGGAACGTTTGACGACAACCCTTTCGGCTAGTGATAATTTGACGAGATATGGTATCAAAGTCAGTGACCAAAATAAGCTCCTTCGGGATTATTCTCACGGGATGAAAAATAAGGTACAAATGTTAGTAACTGAGGTGACAAACGCACCGATTTATTTATTAGATGAGCCATTGACTAGCTTTGACCCGGTTGCGGCTTACGAGGTCAAGGAGCGGATTCGCGAGTTGAAATCACGAGCGATTGTCATTTTCTCCACGCATATTTTGGAACTTGCCAAGGAGTTATGTGATGAAATTGTTTTATTGCATGACCAAAAATTAGAGGTGTTAGGGAATGATAAACTTCAGTCTCAAGATTTTGAAAAGGAGATTGTGACGATTTTGAGTGAGGAACATGACAATGATGCCTTATCTTAATTTTTATAAAAACTACTTGCAAATTCAAATGACCGAATTTCTGAATGGCTTGTGGTTTTGGTTACGTCGCATACCTTTAATTGGTAAATCCATCTCGCCAAAGTTTTATGGTATGAGAGATTTAAAGACTGTTATTTTAGTGGTTTTTAAATGGTTGAGTTTGCCACTAACGGTACTTAGAAAAAGTTTTTTGGTTTTCATAGCTTGGCTGGTGGCTTTTGGGGTTAAAAATCTTTCTTTACAAAAGGAAAGTGTGTTGTGGGATACTTTTAGAATAGATTATCCTGAGATTTTTCATTGGACATTAACAATATTTCTCCTTTTTTGTATTTTTGAGCAGTTGAGTTTTGTAAAGGCTTCAAGTGGTAGTTTATTTAGAGGAATTGCATTTGCTAAGATGTTTCGACTTTCCTATGGAGATACCTTGAAAAAGCTAAATCGGATAAATCTTGTGATGAGTTTACTCGCCTATATTTTTCCCTTGGGTATTTTAGGATTAATCTATCACCAGTCTTTTGTTGCTATCGTCTTACCGTCTAGTTTTCGCTTATTGACGTTAAATTTTGCTTTATTTTTAGTATCTAAAAATTGGTGGGTAGACATTTTGGATAGCTATCAAAAAAAGATTTTCAAATATAGTTATAATCTCGTCGTTTTTGGGGGAGGGGTATTTGGTCTCTTCTATCTGACATTAGTTCATACGTTAGAGTGGACAGCTCTTTCAGCTTGGATTATCTTGATATTAGCTAGTGTTAGTTTTTTACTAAGTCAGAAAAAGAAATTATCACAAAGGTTTATCCAAAGTATTTTTAGAAATCTCGCATATCATGAGCAAATAGTGACGGAGGCAAAATCAAATCAATCAAATACAGGCTTGAAAGCTGCACAAAAATCAAGTCAAAAAATTGAAGTGACTGATGAGCAAGAATTATTTGATAAATTTTCTGGTATTCAACTCCTGAATCGTTTACTTTTTAAGCGTTATCGGAAGATTTTCAAGAAAAAATTGTTCTACCGTTTAGGGGGCTTGGGACTTGCTTTCTTGATTATACTGGGTGTTTATGCCTATTTAGTTATTCGATTTGGAAAAACAAACTATTTGACGTTTAATCAGGTAGGTAACATTCTACCTAGTATCTTTTTCATCATGTATTTGGCGAGTATATCGAAAGAGGTTGTTGCCATTTACTATACGAAGTGTGACCAAGCGATGTTGAATTATCCTTTTTATCGAACTGAGCAAACCATTTTGCAGAGTTTCATTGGGCGTTTGAAACAATCTTTTATACTCAATACACCCATCGTTGTCGCACTCTTTATTAATGTATTTCTAGGGATACTTTTATTCGGTAAAGCGATACCTTTGAGCTTTTATGGCCTGATTGTTTTTTATGGGGTTGCTGTAAATCTTTTGTTTTCATTTCATGAATTATTTCTCTATTATATTTTGCAACCTTTTGATAGAGAAGGTGGTATGAAAAATCCAATTTTTACCGTTATTAATGGGATATTTTATTATTTCTGTATTCAGAATTATCAATTAGCCAATCGCTTTGATGAAACAACAACGTACGTTTTGACCATTTCAATTATCATTGTGGTTTATGTCAGTCTTGGCTTAATCATAGTTAAACTAAAAGCACCAAAAAGATTTAAATTAAAATAGAAACTGGAGATGAGATGACAAAAGCTAAAGGACTTCTAATCATGGATGTAGACAGTACACTAATTCAGGAAGAAGGGATAGATTTACTAGGTGAGATTGTGGGGAGCGGTGCTGAGATTGCAGACATCACCAGTCGTGCCATGAACGGCGAGTTAGATTTCGCTGAGGCACTAGCCGCGCGAGTGGCCTTGCTCAAAGGACTACCTGAGACAGTTTTCGCTGAGGTGCGCAAGCAAATTCATTTTACTGAAGGTGCGCGTGACTTAGTCGAGGCCTTGCAGGCCAATGGTTGGAAAGTTGGCGTGGTATCGGGTGGTTTTCACGAAACGGTTGATGACCTAGCCCATGAACTCGGGCTAGATTATGTCCGTGCGAATCACCTAGAAATTGTAGACGGTCAGCTCACCGGCAAAACGACGGGTGACATTGTCACAAAAGAAGTGAAGTTAGCTAGCCTAAAAAAATGGGCAGCTGAACTAGGGCTTGAGCTATCTCAAACAGTGGCTATGGGTGACGGTGCCAACGACCTCCCTATGATTTTGGCGAGTGGCATTGGGATTGCTTTCCATGCCAAGCCAGTCGTGCGTGAACAAGCGCCTTACCAAATCAACACACCCAATTTAGCATTAGCTCTTGATATCATTAAAGAAGTGAAAGGTGACCTATGAGACAAGCAGAAATCACACGCAACACAGCAGAAACCCAAATTACATTAGCGGTTAACTTAGATGCCCAAACGCCTGTAGATATTCAAACCGGCGTTGGTTTCTTCGACCACATGTTAACCCTTTTCGCCAGTCACGGTCGCATGAGCCTAGTCGTTAAGGCGAATGGCGATTTGCACGTGGACAGTCACCATACGGTTGAAGATGTCGGCATTGCCCTTGGGACAGCGCTCCGTGAGGCACTAGGTGATAAGGCGGGGATCAATCGTTACGGCACGTCTTTTGTGCCAATGGATGAGACCTTGGGCATGGCGAGCCTAGATTTATCAGGTCGCTCATATCTCGTTTTTGATGCTGAGTTCACAAACCCGACTTTGGGGAATTTCGATACTGAATTAGTCGAAGAATTTTTCCAAGCCCTGGCTTTCAATGTGCAAATGAACTTGCACCTGAAAATTTTACATGGTAAAAATAATCACCATAAATCAGAATCCCTTTTCAAGGCAACCGGCCGTGCCTTACGTGAAGCAGTGACCTTGAATCCAGAGATTCATGGCGTGAATTCGACTAAAGGAGTACTGTAAGATGACCATTGCAGTGATTGATTACGATGCAGGCAACACAGCCAATGTCTTGCGTGCCTTAAATAAAATCGGTGTGGACGCTGTATTGACAGCTGACCAAGCTACCATCCAATCAGCGGATGGGTTAATCTTACCGGGTGTCGGTGCTTTTCCAACGGCTATGGCAGAGCTTGAAAAACGTGATTTGGTGGGTGTGATCAAGTCAACTGTCGCAAGTGGTACACCACTCCTGGGCATTTGTCTGGGGATGCAACTTTTGCTGGAGGCATCAGAAGAACACGGGATGACCAGGGGCCTCGGCTTGATTCCGGGCACCTGTCGGGAAATTCCGACTAAGGCAAATTTCCCCGTCCCACACATGGGCTGGAATGCGCTGGACGTCCACCAAAACACGGCTTTGACACCAGAACTTCAGGATAAATATGTCTATTTCGTCCATTCCTACTTCACTGATGTACCGACGGAATTTTTGGATGTAACGGCTGATTATGGTATTAAAGTCCCCGCTATGATTTCACGGGGCAATGTCTACGGGGCGCAATTTCACCCTGAAAAATCAGGAGACGTTGGACTTGGTATCTTAGAAGAATTTAAGGAGGTTGTCTATGCAGATTCTACCAGCAATTGATATTAAGAATGGTCGTGCTGTGCGATTATTTAAAGGTGATTTCGCCCAAGAAACAGTAGTCAATGCTAGTCCATTGGCGCAAGCTGAAATTTTTGCGGTAGCAGGCATCACTTATCTGCACGTTGTTGATTTAGACGGTGCGCTAGATGGTCGGGCAACTTCGGCACCGATTATCGAAGAAATTGTCGCCAAAACAGGGTTAAAAATTGAAGTCGGGGGCGGAATTAGAACCTTAGAGCAGATTTCTGACTACTTGGCAAAAGGTGTTGATCGTGTCATCATCGGGAGTATGGCAGTTAAAAGTCCTGATTTTGTGAAAGCTGCACTTGACCAATTCGGAGCGGATAAGATTGTTGTTGGGATTGATGCTAAAAATGGCTTGGTCGCAACAGAAGGCTGGCTAGAAACATCTGATCTTGATTTTATTAGCCTGGCGCTTGAAATGGAAAAAATCGGGGTTAGACTCTTTGTCTATACCGATGTTGACCGTGATGGTACCTTGATTGGTCCGAACTTTGAGCATTACGAGAAGTTGCAGGCTGCGCTTACAAGTGCTACGGTCATTGCAAGTGGTGGGATTGCTCAGCTTTCCGACCTGACAAAATTAGCTGAAATCGGCGTTGCTGGCACCATTGTCGGCAAGGCTTACTATAATGGTAATGTGAGTCTAGATGAGTTGAGGGAGTTCTGATATGTTAGCAAAACGCATCATACCGTGCTTGGATGTTAAGGATGGGCGCGTGGTTAAGGGGGTCAATTTCGTCAATCTGACGGATGTTGGCGATCCCGCTGAGACGGCGAAGATTTACTATGAACAGGGCTGTGACGAGCTGGTTTTTCTGGATATTACGGCGACGCATGAGGCGCGTGATACCATGGTTGATGTCGTGCGCAAGGTGGCGGATCAGGTTTTTATTCCGTTTACAGTCGGTGGTGGCATTCGCTCGGTTGAGGATATGCACAAGATGCTCAAGGCAGGCGCCGATAAGGTCGGTATTAATTCGAGTGCGGTCGCTAATCCCGATTTGATTCGGCAGGGTGCCGAGAAGTTTGGCAACCAATGTATCGTGGTCGCCATTGACGCTAAAAGACAGGACGACGGTAGTTTTCATGTCTATGTCAATGGTGGTCGTAAGGACACTGGACTGGATGCCATTGAATGGGCGAAAAAGGCAGTTGCCTTGGGCGCAGGCGAGATTCTCTTGACCTCTATGGATAAGGACGGAACCAAGTCTGGCTATGATTTGGCGCTCAATCAAGCCATTGCCTCTGTGGTCAATGTACCAGTGATTGCCAGTGGTGGTGCGGGGACGGCTGACGATATTGTCGAAGTCTTTGAAAAAACGCCAGTCACAGCGGCTTTGGCTGCCAGTGTCTTTCACTACGGTGAAATCGACATTCACGATGTGAAAGTCAAAATGAAAGAAAATCAAATCGAGGTGCGCTTATCATGAAAACAGATACTTTTGAATTAGATTTCAAGAAAAGTCCTGATGGTATACTGCCTGTGATTGTCACGGATGTGGCAAACGGGCAGGTGCTCATGTTGGCGTATATGAACGAGGAAAGCTACAAGCTGACCTTGAAAACGCGTGAAACTTGGTATTGGTCCCGTTCCCGTCAAGAACTTTGGCACAAGGGCGAAACGAGCGGACATTATCAACACGTCAAAAAAATCACAGCAGACTGTGATTTGGATACCTTGTTGATAGCAGTCGAGCAGATTGGCCCAGCCTGTCATACTGGTGCTAAGTCTTGTTTCTTTAATGACATTTTAGAAGTAGAGGGAGATAAAGCATGATTGATGAATTATACAAGCAAGCTGTGGCACGTCAAAAAGAGCCTAAAGCAGGTTCTTATACCAATTATCTTTTTGACAAAGGCTTAGATAAAATTCTTAAAAAAGTAGGCGAAGAAGCGACAGAAGTCGTCATTGCGGCGAAAAATGCGGACAAAGCAGAAATTGCCAATGAAACAGCAGATATTTTCTACCATATCGCTGTCATGTTAGCAGAAACTGGCGTGACACCTGCTGACGTTCAGGCAGTTTTAGACGAGCGTAATGGCAAGCAGTCCAATGTCCATGATCGACCTGAGATTGAGGCATATTAGATAGCAAAAAAACATCTGAATCCCGTGACTAAACTGGTCTATCAGATGTTTTTATATGTTTAGAATTAGGATACTTTTATTAAAGCAGACCAATTTTTTTCAACGGCCAGATACGAAGTTTCGCCTCGCCAACAATATCGCTTTTTTTGAAAGTACCAACTTGACGGGAATCTTGTGAAACTAATCGGTTGTCACCCATTAGAAAGTATTGTCCCTCAGGAACTTTAACTGAAAATTCTGTCTGACTTGCGGCTGATAGTGTAAAAGTCTTGGCATTCTGAGCTAAGCTTTGGAAAAAAGCATTGCCCTGATAAGTTTTTTGCAGGTGGTCTGAGGCGAAAGCTTTTTGATAGTCGGCTAGATAAGGCTCTTTCACAACTTTATCATTGACCATAAGGACATCATTTTTAAAGCTAATTGTATCACCAGGCAAACCAATCACACGTTTCACGATATTTTTAGTCTCGTTAGTCTCCTTATTCAGTTCCTTAGCAACGACGATATCCTGACGCTTGATACTTGCCGTTCTAATAATCACCAGACGCTCCTTGTCAGCTAAAGTCGGGTCCATTGAGTGACCCTCCACAATGACCGGCTGCCACACATAGACACGTAATAAGAGCATGACGATGATAAAAAGGGCAAATGGACCCCATTCTTTTAATAATTTCATTTGGCTAATTTCCTTGCTTTTTCTGTATTTGCGAAGTGCAGTTTAGCGACTTGGCTTAATGCCCCTTCGCCATACTGTTGGATGATTTGAGCAGCAACCATATCTGATTTGTGGCCAGCGCCACTTGGTAGCGTGAGACGAACATCGCGAGATAGGTCGTCTAAGTTGGTGAGAAATAAATCTCGCGCGATGACAGATGACACAGCGACTGCAAAAAATTGGCTTTCTGCCTTTTGGCGCAATGTCACCTGACCTTTGATTTGGTTCTTTTCTTTTTTGAGATACTTAGTATAATTTTTCTCAGTCGTGAAGGCATCGATGATGATATAATCTGGTGCAGTAGATAAAGCTTGTTCTAATAGAAAAATCGCTTGATTGTGTAAGGCGACCTTAACAGAAACAGCATTGTAACCAGAGTTAATGACTTCATTATACTTGCTGGGGGAGAGTAGCAATGCTTGGTGTTGAATTTTTTCTTTTAGAATAGGCGCAATCTGTTGAATTTTGACATCAGTCAATTTTTTAGAGTCGTCAACGCCCAATTTCTTGATGAGTGGTAGATCAGCCTCACTTAGATAAGTTGCGACGACTGCTAAGCCACCGAAATAAGAGCCATTACCGACTTCATCAGTACCAATAATATTAGTTTGCTGGACTGGCACAGAGCTTGTTTCTTGGTAGCCAAATTTTGCGGCATAGGTCTCGGCTTGCTCACCTTGAAACATGACCTTGCCCGAAGTATAGACTGTAATCACGCAGCCCTGTGGTTTAGCTAAAAACTGGATATATGGATTGGCTGAGGGCTGAGCCCAGGCTTGAAAATTTTCAACAAGGCGGGTAATGTCAGCTGCAGACATTTTCAAAACAATGTTCATAAGTACTATTATAGCAAAAAAAACTTGACAAAACGTGTTAAAATGTGATATTATATAAAACGGTATTGTTTACCCCATTTTTAGGTCCCGGAAACTTGAAAATACCGTAGATGAATAAGGAACGATTCAGCTACACCTATGTAAACTACAGATAAAAAATTGGAGAAATCATGAACAAAACTACATATTTCGCTAAACCAGGCGAAGTTGAACGTAAATGGCACGTTGTTGATGCGACAGATATTCCTTTGGGACGTTTGTCAGCAGTTGTTGCGAGCATCCTTCGCGGTAAAAACAAACCACAATACACACAACACACTGACACTGGTGATTTCGTGATCGTTGTCAACGCTGAAAAAGTGAAATTGACTGGTAAAAAAGCATCTGACAAGATCTACTACAAACACTCAATGTACCCAGGTGGATTGAAATCAATCACTGCTGGTGAGTTGCGTGATAAAAATGCAGTTCGTCTTATCGAAACTTCTGTAAAAGGTATGTTGCCACATAACACGCTTGGTCGTGCACAAGGCATGAAACTTAAAGTATTTGTTGGCGCTGAGCACACACATCAAGCTCAAAACCCAGAAGTGCTTGACATTACAGGATTAATCTAAGGAGGACTAGACATTGGCACAAGTACAATACCTCGGCACTGGACGCCGTAAAAATTCAGTAGCTCGTGTACGTTTGGTACCCGGCACTGGTAAAATCACAGTAAATAACAAAGATGTTGAAGAATACATCCCACACGCAGACTTGCGTTTGGTCATCAACCAACCATTTGGCGCAACTGAAACAGTTGGTGCTTACGACGTTCTTGTTAACGTTAATGGTGGTGGTTACGCTGGTCAAGCTGGCGCAATCCGTCACGGGATTTCACGTGCGCTTTTGAACGTAGACCCTGACTTCCGTGCGTCATTGAAACGCGCTGGTTTGTTGACACGTGATGCTCGTATGGTTGAACGTAAAAAAGCTGGTCTTAAAAAAGCCCGTAAAGCAAGTCAATTCTCAAAACGTTAATATCTCTTTTATATCAACGTTTCAAGACACCTTTTGGTTCACACCATTGGGTGTTTTTTTGTTCGTTTTTTGAAAAGTTCACACCAAAATTCACACCATATTCACACCATTGATTTTTAAAGATGACGATAAGCAATTTCTCCGACAGCCATAGGAACAACATTTGAGGTATTGACATAAGTTTGAGTTATATCTATTCCACTATGTGTCAGGGCTTCTGAGATTGCTTCTAAAGAAGTACCAGCTTGTTTGGCTAGAGTTGCTCCAGTATGTCTTAATTTGTGAGGTGTAGCGGGTGCGAGGTTAGCATGTCTCTTTCTAATAGCATTCATTCGATAATTGAGATAATCAGGATGTAATGGTTTGTTTACGTTCCCTTTAGTATCAATGTACGTAAATACAAATTGTTTATTTGTTTGAATGATATTAAATTTTGCAAGCTCATTCTTTTGTTGAGCTTTCCAATCTTGAAGCATAATAATTAATTCTTTAGGAATTGAAAAAATAGTCTTTTTATTACTTTTTGTTGACTTGATATTACCGTATTTATCTAATGCTTGAATTAGATGAATTTCAGATTTTTTGAAATCAATGTGTTGCCATTCAAGAGCATAAGTTTCCGATTTTCGATCAGAAAGAAAAAATGTTGTAAAGAATAGAACATAATCTTTTAATTCTAAATCTCCATTTTCTAAATCATCAGCAATTGCTTTCAACCAATCCCTGAGTTCATTCTGAGAGAGATACAAGTCTTCATCACGTCTGGCTTCACGTAACCTGATTTTCTTCGTTGATTTAATGCGTTTTAAAGTTTTAGAAATCTTATTAGATTCAATGTATTCCAATTCTTCCGCCCAATCAAAGATAGAATTAACATAACTTCTTATAACTTTGAAGTTGGCATACTCATCAGCTTTAGCAGTCATTAGATTTAAAATGACTTGCTTATTTTGATTGAGAAAGTTAATCGAGTAATTGCCAAGCATAGGTAAAATATGTTTCTTGAATACTAAAGTAGTATTTTCTACTGTAACTTTTGTAGGCGGTTTAATTGTACTGGTTGTCTGCCCTGCTTTGTAAGATTTCCACCAAACGTGATAGAAAAAATCTGAAAAGAGAATATCGCCATTTGTTTCAAATTCCGAAAGTCTTTCTCCACTCAAAATTTTATCAATTTTGTTTAGCATATCTAGTTCATATTTTTTGGCTTCACTCCTTAATTTAAAACGCTTTTCGATTACTTTTTTACCCGTTCCAAGTGATGATCTGGCTTCCTCTGGAATATAAATTCGTAAACGATACGTTCCGTTTTTTGTTTTTGTTATTGTCATATTGTATTCCTCTTATTTTGAATTGAGCTAGAAAAATACTATGCTTCAATTATAATCAAACTATGGTAAAATTGCTACTGACTTTCAAGCCAACGATTGACTTCGAATTTATTAAATCGAATTGTCTTACCGATTTTTATCTTTGGCAATCCTTTATCAATCCAATTATCAAGCGTGTTATTAGCAATTCCAAGGTATTGACATGCTTGTTTTTTGTTAAGAAAAGGACTTTCGATATTACTATTATTTAGTATCTGTTCAATTTCTTGTTTAATCAAATTTGATAATAAAAGCTGAATTTCGTGTACCTGTTCATCTGGGAGAATAACTTGCATAATTGATAATCCTTTCATTCATATTTTATATACCTTGCATATAACGAACATGCACCGCTCACATTGTGAGTGTTCTACAATTAAACTAAAGGTACACTAAAATTTAAATACAGCCCAATAATTGAGCTTTTGACTGTTTGTTTAACCAATGAAATGTGCCAAGGTCTCGAACTTTAACCATAATTTGCGGTAAGCTAAAGCCAAACTCAGCCAATTCATTAGTATAAGACACTAAATATCTGACACAATTATCAATAGAGACACAGAAACTATAAACAACATTTTGATAGCGCCTATCTAATTCTAGTAATTCTAAAACATAGTCAGACCAGACACTAATTGTTTTGTCGTCCACACTTGCGTGACTTTCAATTGTATCAGGATTGAGTTTATTCAACTTATCTTGTATCGCTTGTTTTGCTTCAAGACACAATAAATCAATTTGTCTTTCATACTTGATGAGCAATTCACACCATGCTAAAATTTCATTGATTTTCGCATAAGGGGATAAGTACAAGTCTTTTTTAAAACTTGCGACTTTTTGCTCAAAAAAATTGAAGTCCTCTATCATCTGGACTTCATCATTCATCGCTCGCATTCTAAATTCTGTTAAATTCATCAATTATTTCCCCTCTACATACCAAAATTGCTTAGCCTCATCAGCTGAAAATGTACGATAAGAAACAGTCAATGGTGGTAGACCTGTCACATTCATTTCTGAAATTAAAATAGAGCCATCATCTTTGACTTGTTCTACAAATGCCACATGACCATATGTTGGGTCAGAACCTGCTTGACCTTGTACAAAACTTAGGGCAGTATGGAGTTTAGGCTCATGAGACACAGAATA
>Ga0334888_1003281_pt1 | contig 16204 bp, 19 predicted proteins | sample GraSluR1_MG_FD_207227 | JGI IMG/M metagenome (GOLD analysis project Ga0334888, IMG submission 207227) | Sludge microbial communities from methane-producing bioreactor in Wageningen University, Netherlands - Granular Sludge_3_08-R1 | ecosystem: Engineered > Bioreactor > Anaerobic > Unclassified ...
ATCGCGTCCGGCATGCGCCATTCGCGCGCCACTCCGTTGTCGTCCATCCCTGGACCTCCGCGCTCAATCGGCAAACCCTTGCCATGGCGGGGATTATACCTTCAGGAACGGTTATGGGATAGGCTCTAAGAAGCCGCACAGCCCGCGCATATATCCTTCCCTATAGACTCTCTACCTCGTAATGCATCTAATGATATTCATTCCTGGCAAATGACAACCATTTGCCCCGGGCTGTCCGCTCGATGCGCTCAACGCACCTCACAAGCCCTCGTACGCCAGGAGGAGCCTGCGCACTGACAGCTCTCAGCAATCGGCTCTCATGTTGCGCACCAAAGCCGGGCCCGGGGATCACATCAAGAACAAGCAAGTCTGGGCGCTCCTGGCACACGCGCGCGCCGAAAACAGGCATATCATACATTGTGTAAAGGATGTGTGCCAGAATGCATTCAATAGCTGATGCGCCCAATTCCACGCCCCCGGGAGTAACTATCGTATTGCCGTCACGCCCTATTATGCTGTGTACAATTGGAAACGCGCGCCCGCAGCTACACGTTTCCCTGCTCAATCGTACTAGATCACCCATATCATAGCGTATAAGGGGCATGGCCATATTCCAAAAGCCTGTGGCAATAACGCGATAACAATCCTGATTGGGTAGTGCGGCAGGAACCAATTCGGTGTAGCCGTAATCCGAAACGATGTGGTATCGTCCTTTCTCGCAGGTGTGGACGTACACAACGCGCTCTGCGCTGCCGTAAACGTCAAACACAGGGCAACTGAATGCCTCTCCAATAAGTGTCCTCTGTGGAATGCTCAGCGTTTCGGATGTTGTCAGGACACAACGCAAGCGGATGGGCCTGCCCTGTACAATAGAATGCTTAGCCAACACATAAGCTGCTGAGGGATAGGCAATAAGCGCCACTATGCGGTAGCGTGTCATTAACTTAACATACTCCTGGATAGTTGCTGGCTCCAGGTGAAACGTTGATAGCGTTAACTCCCGGGTAGCCGCATCATAGTGGTATGGTGGATGGCGTGCAGATGCAGGCCCGCGTATGCGTCGTCCCTCCAGATACGCGCACCGATCCCATCCGGTCAGCCCCGCCCAACGAAATTGGCGCCGAACAAAGGCATGCTCTCGTGCGATCGACGCCATGTCGCGCTTGATTGGGACAGGTACACCACTGGTGCCGCCTGTGTGCGCCGTAAAGAGCAGCTTCGGGCAAAATGCGGTAGACACATAACTAGGTCCATCCCGCTTCAGATGCTGCTTCGAAATAATGGGAAACTTGGTGATATCACCGAGCGTGTTAATGTCTTGTGGAGTGATTCCTAATCCCTGCATGAGTGTACGATAGGCCGGGACCGTGGCCCATGCATGAGACACGACCCGGCGCAGCTGGCTCAACTGAAATGCTGCCAACTCGGATGCGGTGTACCACTGGGTGCGGGTAATGAATCGATGGAAGGAGGGATATACCCAAGGGGCGCGCTTTACGGCTATGGTCACAAGACCATTAAGGGTGGATCGGAAATCATGCCAGTTCATCTGAGGCGGCCTTCTTACGAGTAGTGATGGGCGCTGACAAGAAAGAGTGAGGATAGTGGGGGTGCCGTCTTTGAAAGGACAGTATGTTGGGATTGCGAATAACGCCGTCCTGGATGTCGATGGCATCGCGAATAGTGTCGTGCGCGTGCCAGGCAGAGGGACCAGCGGCGATTGCGTCCAAGTAGGGTAAGGCGGCGTTAGAAATCGCTCGAGAGGCGCTTCGCCAAAAGTAATTTGGCGTGTGGTCCACTGCGTAGTAGCGTAAGCCATGTGCAACGGTGACGATAGGCTCGCGAAATGTCGTGGGTCGAGCGAAGGGGAAGCCCAGGCCTTTGTCGCAACTAATGTCGATAAGAGTGGTCGACGGATGGAGCGTGTGCGCCGTGTGGTTGGTGAGGAACATAAGGGGATGGGTCAAGTCTTGTAGTATTCCATTGCATATAATGTTGGCTTCTTGTAGAGCTGCCACAAGTGGGCGAGGACCGGCGTCATCGTGGGCGATGATGTCGCCATCAGGATGATGAATATCAATGTGATGATAGGCGATTCCAGGAAGGCAGCGGTCAAGCATGCATAGCGGGCGTCGTGTGTAGACGTGAATATCCGCGTACCCTCGCTTGAGGAAAGCGTTGATAGCGCCACGACTGACAGAACCATAGCCGATGATAACGACTTTGCCAAGTGAGCCGCATCGTGCAGGGATACGCACTAGATCAAGTGTATGGTGAACGGCAGCGGCACCTGCAAGCTCATTATTTGCATAGAAAACATGGGTGGGTCGGCTCGCGCGTGTATTGGTGATGTACATCGCTTCCCAGGCGATTAAGGTGAGGCGGCGATCAATCGCCACTTGGACAAAGTCTGGGTTCTGCACGCAATGTTGCCATCCCCAGAGGGTCTGTCCAGCCGACATATAGCTGAGATCGGCCGTTGTGGGCTTCGGAAGGATAAGGAGGTCGCAAATACGGAAGAGCTCGTCACGAGTGGCAAGGTGGGTACCGCGTGCGAGTAATGAATCGTCGGGACAGTTGAAGTCGACGCCGTAGCCTCGTTCGAATATGAGACGCTGCAGTAAGTCGGGGCGGATGTGGGAGAGATCGTCGGGATGAAGAGGCACTCGACGTTCGGAGTCCTTGCGTGAGGTTCTGACGACGCCGATTGTAAGGAGGCGGTGTCTAGGCATAGATAGAATGTGTGACGCCTGGGATTTGGAGTGAACTGAGAGTCGCAAGGCGCAAGGATGCGCACAAGCAGGCTGTAAACGTGAATGCGGGAGTCGGGGTACGGCCCAGGCTGCGAAGAATGTCACTGCCCGAAACGGACGTCAGAGGCGTCGTGATTCTGGGTTCTTCCACAGAATTCGTGGGTGGATTCTGGGGAAACCGGCTCCGCAGGTTTCCCCAGGCCCCATCCTGGGGCTTCTTCCCCTCGCGAGTAGGCGCAGAGACGTCCTGGCGCGCTGAGGCCCCAGCGCGGGCGTGGGCGTGACGCAGCCGGTCCGAGGCCGGACCGGCGCAGAAAACGGGGGTTCCCCGAAAACAACGCATCGTCCGGAGTTCCGGTAGGTTGGTGCTTCTAACGGTACCAACCCGGCTATCGGAGCACCCGAACGATGCGCCTCAAGACCGTCCTCAATCGCGTCCACCCCGTCAAGGGCTTCGTCTACGAAAAAGCACGCCTCGTCGCAGACCAAATCGAGATCTCCATGCGGCCGCGCCGCCGCTCGCGTCCCTTCTGTGCCGGCTGCGGGCGGCGCGGGCCGGGCTACGACACGCTGCCGGCCCGGCGGTTCGAGTTCGTCCCGCTCTGGGGCCTGACCGTGTTCCTGCTCTACGCCCGCCGGCGGGTGGATTGCCCCCGCTGCGGCGTGACGGCCGAGCTTTTGCCCTGGGCCGACGGCAAGCACCACCTCACGACCGCCTACGCCGTCTTCCTGGCCCGCTGGGCCCGCCGGCTGAGCTGGCGCGAGGTGGCCGGGATCTTCCGCACCAGTTGGCAGAGCGTGTTCCGCGCCGTGGCCGGGGTGGTCGAATACGGCCTGGCGCACCGGGATTTGAGCGGGATTACCGCCATCGGCGTGGACGAGGTGCAGTTCCAGAAGGGCCAGCGCTACCTGACCGTCGTCTACCAGATCGACCACGCCTGCCGCCGGCTGCTGTGGCTCGGCCCGGAACGCACCACCAAGACCCTCTTGCGGTTCTTCCGCGTGCTCGGCCGCGAGCGGACCGCGGCGCTGCAATTCGTCTGCAGCGACATGTGGCAACCTCGTCCGCCGCATTCAGCGCGGCGACCTTCGACGCCTGCAGAACTTCGATCACGCGCACGGGCGGGCCGAAGCACTGGGCGATTTCCGCCGTACGATCGCTGCAGCCGTTGCAGGCGACGATGACCTCAAGCTCGCCGGGCTCAGCACCGGTAAGGATAGCCCGCAGGCCGCGCGCAATGACCGTCTCTTCGTTATGGGCGGGAATGATGACGGAAAGCATGGTTACGGGCGAACACTGAGCGAGCAGCGTGTCTCGCGGCTCCTTCTCAGCAAGGGAACGTGGTCTCAGGGCGTCTCGTTTGCTGGCGCACAGCAGGAATCGTGCCGGTCGCTACGAAATCGCGCAGGGTGGAGAGCAGGTGCGGGCACGCGGTGCCGGCGTGCGGGGTCGCACACGCCGCCGTGCCGTGGGGACAGCGGCCCAGTGCCGGCCCGCAGACGCACGGGCCGTTAACAGCGGGCCGAGGCAACCGGGTGAGATCGTCCAGCCGGTCTGTGAGCTCGCGCTCATCCAGCGCGACCTCGACCAAACCAAGCTCCCGGAAGCGCTGCGCAGTCGCGAGCTGGTGATCGTTGCGGGTCTCGGCCAGGTCGCCGCGCCGCGGCATTACCAGGATCGGCTTGCGCAGCTCCAGCGCATTGATGATGGTGCCCATACCGGCGTGCGCAACGATCACGCCAGCGTCCGTGAACGCCTCTCGAAATGCGCGCGGATCGAGGAACTCCGTGTAGCGAAGGTGTGCCGGGCGATAGGCACTGCGACCGATCTGGGCGAAGACGCCGTCATTGCCGCCGCGCGCGGCCCAGGTGTCCACGGCGCGAACAAGGCGATCAAAGGGCATCTGGGCGCCGACGGTCAGGAAGATCATGTGAGCGACGGACAGTGAGTTCGGAGAAGCGTGCAGCCAATGACGATCAGAGGGTGCCGCCGAGGAAACGAGGGCCGTCGGGCCGGGCCAGGTGCGGCCACTGCGTGAGCCACAGGTCGGCGAAGCGGCCGACCAGCCGCCCGGTCATCGACAGCCGCTCCACGTTGGCGATGCTGTCGAGCCAGACTGTCCGCGCGCCCAGCAGCTTGCCGAGGCGAAGAGCGAAGTATCCGGGCGCGGCACCGGTCGAGACGATCACATCCGGCCGCATGCGCACCAGCAACCACGCGATCTGCACCGCCATCCGGGCGAGCTTGAGCTTGTCCCAGCGGGTCGCGTCGACGATCGTGCGGAAACGCTCGCCGGGCACGTCCGCCGCGTAGGCCAGATCGACTGTTACATACGTCACCTGCGCCTCAGCGAACGCCGGACGTAGGCGCAGGAGTTGCACCCAGTGCCCGCCGCCGGAGGAGATGGCCACCACACGCGGCGGCCGGTGCGTGCGTTTCAAGCTGTATCGGGGCGGTCGCACAATGACGGCCCTGGATGCAGCGTTGCCGGCGTCTGCCAGGGCTGGAGTTGACCGAGTGTGCACACGTTCAGACCTTCGCTGCGGGCCAGCTCGAGCAGCCCGGCGGTGGTGTTAAGTACGTGGGCGTGGCGGGCGGCGCGGGTCGCGCGGTCGCGATCGAAATCGTGCAGCAGCACCACGCCGCCGCCGGCGCCGCGGACGGCCGCGACCACGGCCCGCGGGTCGGGCAGCGTCGCGTGCGTGTCGCCGGAGTCGATGGTCCACCACCCCAGCGAAGCCCGCTGCCGCCGCAGGACCCACCACATCGGCAGCACCAGCTTGCCGCAGGGCGGCCGGTACGGTGCATTGGCGCCCACCCAGCGCTCGATGGTGCGGTAGCCGCGCCGGACGTCGGCAGCCGGCTCCCACGGCCATGAGCGCCAGGCATGACGGTGGCTGTAGCCGTGGCAGCCAATTTCATGCCCCGCGGCGGCGACCTCGTCTATGACTTCCGGGTGCTCAACGACCCGCCGCCCGAGCAGAAAGAACGTCGCTCGGGCGCCGAAGTCAGCCAGCAACGCCAGCACACGCCGCGTGAGCTCCGGGCCGGGGCCGTCGTCATACGTCAGCACCAAAATCCGGTGCCGCGCGCACGTCCGGCGCAGTCGGCCCACCGCGATCATGCGCATCGCATGCGGTGCGTAGTATGGGCCCCCAAGCAGGGCAGCAGTCAAGGCAGCGATACCGACGATCGTGAGCACCACGTTGCTACCAAGCGGTCGATGGTCCCCGATGCATCAGGCGCCCGGCGCGGAACCGGCTTCGGCGCGACAGCATATCGCGCCGCGCTGTTCCGAGGCGTCACGCGCAGATGGCAGGCGAGTATCAATCCAGAATGACCCGCCATGCCTGCATCTAGCATCGTCGTCGATGAAGTCCCAGAGGTGGCCGGCGACGGCGCTCAGGTGTGGGTGGGCTGAAACGTACATGCACGGCATCCGAACTTGAAGCCTGTGTGGGGCCAGGAGTAGCGTGCTGGCCAACAGGTATTGCTCGGAGAAATACCAGTATCGCCAACGCTGAGGATAATCGAACGGGAGCCAGATATCGTGGAAGTGTACACGAACACCCGGAGGGAGCTGGGGAAGGACGTCGAGGAAGATAGCGGTGACGTCGGAATTCATGAGCACGCGATGCGAGCTGTCAACGAAGAGAATATCGCCACTCCGCAGTTCGCTCAAGGCCGCCGGCGCCACATCCTGGAACGGCCGGCGGATGACCTGGTCGCATAGCCCGTCGATCTCTGCTCGTGGTCGCGGGTCAATCGAGATGAGCTCGGTGCGCAAGCCGTGATCCCGAATAGCCTGGCGTACGAACTTCGTCGAGTTGCCCGAGCCAACCTCGATGTAGAGCCGTGGATTGCCCTGCACCACTTGGCCATAGAGGATCGCCGCATCCAGCGGCGACAACCATCCATTCTGCCAGTACGGCCCGCCCTTGTCCACGGCGATGCGCGGAATGCGGCGTAACTGGGTCTACCGCCAGAAGTTGGCACTCAGGCGGCGTCGGTTCTCCAGAAGGCCTCCCATTCGTCGCTGTAGAGCAGGCAGCACAGGGCCGCCACGTTCGCCACGCGCGGCACCAGCCAGCGGGCTCCGCCGTGCTTGAGACGCCGGCCCACGATCGTCTTGCACGCCCCCTCGATCAGCCCGCTCCCGATCGGCCGCCCCTGCGCCAGACGCTCCCGGTACCACAGCCCGTCCACGTTCGGCCGCAGGTACTGAATCAACGCCGCCAACGCCCGCCGCCGCACCCGGCTCCGCTGCCCACGCCGCTCCCGGCCCAACTCGGCCAGCAGCCGCACCGGACCCGCCGCCAGCAGCAGGTTCAGCCGCCCCTCCGCCCAGGCCCGCGCCGCCGGCGTGTGCTCGCCGTGCAGGCTGCGACCGCAGGCGTGCAGATGTTCGCTCACGTGGTAAACATCCACCACGCATTCGCCCCGCGGCAGATGCTCAGCCACCTGCCGCCAGATCCACTTCGCCCCGTCGGCCAGCGCCGTGATCGCCGTGCTTTGCGGGTCCACCCCCAACTGCCGGACCCGCACCGCCCATTGCGGCCCGCACCGTTCCGCCGGCTGAATGCCCGCGAAGGCCACCCGCGCGGCCGGCTCCGGCAACTTGCGCGTGGCCCATTCCGCCGGCGTGGCCGGTGGTCCGGCCACCCGTTTCGCGAAGACTGCCAGCCGCATCTCACGCCACCCGCCCCGCGTGTTCACGCACGTCCCGTCGGTGTAGAACTCGACCGCCCCCGCCGCCGCGCGGAAGTCCGCCCCCGAGTCGCGATGCCGCGCCTGCCAACGCTGCGCACGCTCCCCCGCGGCGTTGGTGACCTTCCGAATCACGTCCGCGCTGATCCGCACCCGGCACAACTCGGCCAGGTGGGCGCTGGCGCAGTCGAAGGACCAACTGCTGCCGGCCAGCACCGCCATGCGCCGGGCCTGCGGCGAGAGATGATCCGCCCCCAACCCCGCCCACCGGTCCCAAGGCGTCGCGGTCGTCCCGCAGTGCCCGCAGCGGTAGTACCGGCGCGCGATCCGCACGTCGCCCGCCGCGGTCGTCAGCGTCTTGGGCGAGTAGGTCTTGAAACGCGTCCTTTCCCCGCAGTCGCACGGTTCGGAGCAGAGCCCCCTTTTTTCGCCCCCGGCTGGGCGCTGAGCGTCTGCTGGAGCAGATTCCGCAGGAACTCCTGACCGCTTTGCATCACCGCCGCCTCGGTCACCGCCAAGCCCTGCCCCCAGGGCGCCGCCTGCATCGCCGCAAGCACTTCCCGGTGCAGGGCGACCGCCTGCTCCGCCACCAACCGTTCCGCCGCCGTCCATTGCGTCCGTGCCATCGTGGTTCCTCCTGTGTACGGGACGACGGTAGTATGAGCCAAGTACCGAACTTGCGCTATACCTGACATCCACATAACTGCGCCAGACTTTTTCGGTACACCCGGCGTAACTCTTTCTCATACGACCACAGCAGGCCGAGCTCTGCGTCGTAGTGCGAGTCGCCTTTCGCAAGCAGGCGCGTCAGCCCCGGGTGTGGGGGGCGACCGTGGCCATAGCGCGGCCCGATCCGCCCTACGCCTCCAAGATAGGCCATCCGCCCAGCCGAAAGCTTGGCACAAAGCCAAGCTGCACTTCGGCGCTCTTGCCGGCGTGCAGGTTCCGCGAGCAGTGGCTGCTTGCTATCCTTCGTCATAAGTGGGGTCTCGCCCGTTGTCATGCGGAATGCCTTGGGATCAGAGTTCGTTCTGAAAGAACACGTGGGCCGCAGAGAATCGCCGGCGCACCCGCGCGTGGTCGTGACCGACTCCGCAGCGACCGACGCGACGACGCTAGCGCACGACTCCGCTTGGACCAGCGCCGCGGCGAGCGAAGCTAATTGGCGTGAAAAGGGCGTGGCGCGGGCCCACCAAGTGCGGCGCTAAATACGCCCCGCCGGCCGCCAGGGCCGCGGCACCGAACCCCGCAGTCAGCGCAAACAGCATATCGGACGTTCCTCAACTGTCGCCGTGCTGGCGGAGCAAGGCGCCCGTTGATCGGGTCTGCCTCCACTGCAAATCGCCCATGCGACCTACCCGTCCGCGCAATGGCCGCAACCCTCCCGGGATGCACGGATCACGGACTCAACCGGCTCGGCGACCGTTGGTGTCGGCCGCCGATCTGCCGCAGACAGGTGCCACGCTGCTCGTTGCCGCCACACGCTGCGCCAGCTTTCGTGGTTTGCCCGCAGTCGTGGCCGCAGCCGGCTGGCGGCCCAGAACGACAGCATGCGGCTGCACGCCCACAGGTCGAGCAGCAGGACGCCCAATCGCGCGGCCGGCCGTGACCAGTGCCGGTGGAAGAGCTGCGCCTTGGCCCGCAGCAGGCGCACTTTCTTCTGTGCCCGCACGGGTTCGGACGCGCCGCCATAGTGAATGATCGTCGCGTCTGGACAGATCAGGCACTTCACGCCGCGCTTGCGGGCCCGCAGGCAAAGGTCGGCCTCTTCGCCGTACATGAAGAACGCCGGATCGAAGCCGCCGAGTTGCTGCCACAGCGACCGGCGCAGCAGCAAGAAGCAGCCAGTAACGATGTCCACTTGCCGCTCCGTATCGCGTTGCCAATGCGGCATGGCCTCCGGGTTGAGCAGGCGGTGGCCGCGAAACAGGCTCGTCAGCCCGGTCGCCATGCACCAGGCGCTCCAGAGCGTTGGCCGGGCCCAGGCAGACGTGGGATTCAGTCGGCCGTCGGCGAAGACGGTGCGGCCGCCGAAGATGCCGCAGGCCGGGTCCTCGGCGGCGCTGCGCCGAGCGAAGGCCACGAGCCGGTCGATGGCCCGGTCGAGCACGACCGTATCGGGGTTGAGCAGCAGCAGCCACTCGCCTTGCGCGTGCCGCGCCGCGAAGTTGTTGGCCGCAGCAAAACCGAGGTTCTGGTCGAGAGCGAAGAGTCGGACCTGCGGAAACTCGGCCGCGATGACGTCGGCCGAGCCGTCGGCCGAGGCGTTGTCGACGACGAAGACCTCGATCGTCGCGTCCCGTGTCTGCTCGAACACCGAGCGCAGACAGTCGAGCGTCAACTCGCGCGTGTTGTAGCTCACGATGATGACCGACACGTCGATACGGCTGTCCACGAAGGGCTCCGGCGGGCGCACCGCGATCAGGTAGTCGGGCGTGCGCGGGTTGGCAGATGTCCGCTCGTCAATAGCGGTGCGGGCTGGCGACCCACTTGTCCGCCACTTTCACGGCGACGACGCCCATCGCTTGTGCAATGGGTCGTATACGGCCGAGGTACGTCACCGAGCGGACGACGAAACCGCGCCGCTGGAAGACGGCGGCGAGGCTCCTGGCCGTGTAGAAGCGATAGTGCGGGAACTCCGGGTCGAAGTGGCGCTCGAAATTCAGCAGAGCGATGAGCGTGGCCTTGAGGCGATTGTGCATGGGCGTCGTCAAGATGCAGTGCCCCTGGGGCTTCAGCACGCGGTTGATCTCGTTCACGAACACGTCCGTGAAGCGGATGTGCTCGATGACGTCGCCGGCCCACACCAGGTCGAAACTGTGATCGTCGAACGGAAGGCCGCACTCGCAATCGGCCGGCTCGAAGTGGATGCCAGGGTGACTGGCGCGGGCGCGCTCGATGAGTTCGCTGCAGGCATCGACACCGCACGGCTCGTGGCCGAGCGCCCGCAGGCGCGCGCAGACCTCACCGGTCTGACACCCGATGTCGAGGATGCGGAGCCCGCTATCTATCCTCCGGGTGACGTCGACGAACCACTGGAAACGACGGGCTTGAATATCATTCGAAGCGAACATGACCAGTGGTCCTTTCTGGCCGACCCGGGCTGTGACGCGGACGGGACTAAGACATCCGGGCGCTTACGGCGCACCGCTGCGCCAGGCGACTCCGCGCCAGGCGTGTCAGGCGGCGGGCCGCAATTCCTGCAGGGGGTCCACCTGCACGCGGTGACAACCACTGCCTCAGAGAGTTACACCAAGGACGGCCGACAGGAAGAACGATGCTCGAGGCGCCTGATGATAACACGTGCCGTTTGCGGATCAGGATATCCGTCCCTTCCGCTGAAGTGTCGTCCGAACCCGACGGGCCGCATGCCGGACAAACGGGACGCGCATCGCGCGCCACGCAAGAGTTAGAGCCACCGCCGCCACGGTGCCGATGGCACCGCAGCCAACAAAGACGCGGTCAATCTGGTGCGAGTCGTTGGCCCAAAACCGCTTGTAGTCGGCGTCGCCTTGGCCGAAGTCCAGCTCGGTGACGCCGGCGCCGCAGCAATCCTCCAGAAGCCGGCTGGTGAGCCACTTGCCCACCGAGTATGCCTCGTACTTCAACCGAAAAGCGATCAAGAACGACGCGCGGTGTTTATGAGCTTGCGTTGTGATCTGGAACGCGGCATCGTGTCCATCCAGTGTGACGATCCATGCGTCGAGACGACCGGCAGCGGCGAAGCCGCGGTTTTCCGCGTTGGCGATCAGGTGGACCTGTGGGAACTCGGCGGCGATGACGGCCGCCGAGCCGTCGGCCGAGGCATTGTCGACTACAAAGACCTCGAAAGACACGTCCCGCGTCTGGTCGTAGACCGAGCGCAGGCATTCGAGCGTCAGCTCACGCGTGTTGTAGCTGACGATGATGATCGAGACATCACGCATACCGATATCGCCCGGATTCAGCGGCAGCGCGTGTCCGCGCACAACTGCAGGCGGACCGGTCCCTCAAGTCCTCTCCCGATCGGTGTTCTCGTTCGCGGTGCTGGGCTTTCGCAGCACCGCCTTGAGGGCCCGGCGAAGCCGGCCATGCCGCACTGCACGCCACGCGAGAGCGAGGCTCATCGCGGCTGCTGCGCCGAGGAGTCCACGGCCCACGAAAACCCGCTCGATGTGGTGGCAATCGTTCGCCCAGAAGCGCTTGTAATCTGCGTCGCCTTGGCCGAAATCATATACCAACACGTCCTCGCGACACGCATCATCAATGCTGCGCTGGAGCAGCACCTGGCCAACCGAGAGGTGCTCGTAGGCCAGCTTGAACGCCGGGTAACGATACTCCAGCAGGCCGTTCGTGACCGTGGCGACGATGCAGGCGGCGTCGTCACCGTCAAGGCTTAAGAACCAGACGCGAAGCATGTGGGCGTCCGCCAAGCGGCGCAGGCAGGCGCGCTCAAAGGGACTGTCGAGGAGCTTTGCCCCGCGCCGCTTCATCCAACTTGCAGCGCGAACTTGCGTGATGCGCTCCAATACCGTTGAGGTTATTTCGGAGCCTTTCAAGTACTCGATCCGGACGGCACCCGCTTTGTGGACCTGACGCTCCTTGCGGCGCAGTGTCTGGCGGGACTTGGCAGACTTGTGGGCGGCGAGGAAGTCGTCGATCGTGCCGCACAAATGGGCGCGGCGACACACAGTGCGTGGTACCCGGTGAGCCATCATGCCGCGCTCCACCAGAGCCCGCACGAACTGCTGTGTTGCGTCGTCGTCCGAGGCCAGATCGTGCAGGGCGAGCACGTCGAACAGGCGTTGTTCGAGGCACGCTGCGGCGGTGACTTCCGCAGCGTGTGCGGCATACTTCGGGTCAGCGAGCAATCCGATGTGCCCCGGAGAGCCCGTACCCACCGGCTGCGCCACATGCAGGCCTGCCCGCCGACGGAAGTCCAATGTCAGCAGCGATACCAGTCGCTCTCCGACCCAAGCCGTGATGGCAGTTGGGCGACCGCCACATCGGCCCGACAGAATGAAGCAACCCTGCCATGCACGAGAGAGAGAATAGGATGTCTGCGGGACCCGTGCGAACAGATCGTCCCAGTTGTCCGACAACGTATCGACGAGCGATGAACCTTCGACCACACGCGCTCGCATCGAGACGTCCACATCTGCCGTGGACGCGCCGACCGGCAAGACGTTACTGGATGCCGAGCCGACTGGGCGCTCCAATATGGTGGGCCGACCCAAGCCTCGCTGACACCAACGGTCTTCACCGCCCGTGGTCACGAGTCAGTCTCCGCCGCCAGGTGTTTTTGATTCGCCGAATTGCGCCGAGCTGCTCCGCCGCGGTGCGCAGCCAGGCCGCGCCGCGGGTGGTGGCCACATCCAGCATCCGGGCCAGCGTCGCGCGGGCCGTGCGGCCATACAGGCGGACGCTCTGTTCGGGCCAGGATTCCGTGCCGTAGATCCGCTTGTAATCCGCATCGCCGAAGCCGTAGTCAATGCACCGGACGCCTATTGTGCTCAGATCCTCGATCACCCGGACAAGCAGGACTTGGCCGGGGCTGAGTCGGCCGTATTGGGGGAGAAACGACGTTGCCGCCAGGTGGTAGGCGTCGCCGTCGATGTAACCCACCTGATGCGCAATGGGTTCGGTATTCGCCTCAAGCCAATAGCAACGCAAACGCCCAGCGCGGGCGTCGGCACAGAGTGCCTCGCGTGTGACCCGATCATTCCGCAAGCCGATCTTCAAACGACCCTGATAGCTTTGGGCGGTGATCTGCGCGGCGCGGGACAGGAAGTCGTCGACTTCCCCGGCGCTTGTAAAGGCACGCAAGCACACTTTGCCGCCGAAGAAGTCCACGAGCAAACGATCTGCGCGGCGGATGTTGTATCGATGCTTCTTCGAGAACGGCTGAATGCTCTGCTCGCAGGAACCCGGCAGCAACTCGAAACGCCAGTGCGGCTCCGGTTCGTCGGCGACGGCGCTGGTGGACCGGTTCGTGAGGTATTGCGCCTGCGCCAATCGGAGATGGTTGAACGAGACAAGGTCAAAGTCGCCACGTCGCAGGCGGCGGGTGAGATAAGCCACGACCAGAGGCAAGAAGCCCGGGAAGGTGTCGGTCAGCAGCCCTTCGTACACAACGTCGAGGCACCGCAGGGTGGGCGAGCGAAACCCGGTGTAGCCCAGGCGATACGCGACGCGCCGGCGGGAACTGCGAGCAACGAGCAAGGCCCGCGGCGATTCGCGCGACCCAAACATCACGACGTGCGGAAGGGCATCGGGAAGTGCGCCTACCACCGCCACGAACCGGTCGGGATCGGTGTTTGGCGATTGGACGCCACAGCGCTCCCGCATGCGCAGCCAAGGCTCGCGCAGACGCCGGCAGCCTTCGATCGTGTCGCCGACCTCGACGGGCAAGCCCGCCAGGGCTGTGTCCGCTGCGGTCAAGGTTGGCCGGTTGGATATTGAGGCCGGGGTGGAAGTCATGCGCGGTTTCCGATCTGATTGCCGCAGGCAACGCGAGACCCCAACGGCGCCAGTGTGGGCTGAGACCGCCGGTTCGCAGCCAACGCGGGACGCGCGGTTGCCGAGTACGCCAAACTGCCAAGCAGGGCTGGGATCATATACAGCAGTATGGTTGTCTGGCCGAAGTACGTGACGCCGATGAAGTTCGAGATGTGCACGAACACCGAGACGCCCAGCGCCCACGCTAACGCGACCTTGGCGGGGTCGTTGGAAGACTTCTGCCACAGCCGGCCGGCGGCCTGGAAGCAGAGCGCTAGCAGGGCGACGAACAGGACCAGGTTCAGCAGGCCGCCCACGACCGCCTGCATGACGAACTGGTTGGTGACGTCAAAGAGCCCTAATCCCCAGTGTGCCGTTGAATTGGTGCCCAGCAAAGCCCACTCGGGAAAGCGGTGGATCGCCCGGTCGATGAGCTCATACCGGTGATGGCCGGTTGACCCACCCACGGCGCTGACTCGACCAATGAGGTGCCAAACGGGGGCTTTCATCACCAGATGCAATCCGACCACGCCGAGCAAGACGCCCCAGCGGGCGGCGCGCATGTGACGCCGCAAGAAAAACGCCAGCCCGCCGACGAGGGCCGCCGCCGCCCCGCCGACGGGCGTGCTCGAGGCGCAGCAGACAATGATGACCAGGCAGCTCACGAGCCCGAGCGTGGCTTCCACGCGCCCGCGCGCGCTATGCCACCAGCGGGCGGCGATCAGCGGCAACAGCACCGCCCAGAAGCAGCCGGCGAGAATGGCGTGGCTGTACGGTCCCTGGCAACGGAAGCGCCCCTCGCGCACGCGCGTGATCTCCGGGACACCACCAAACACTGAGAAGATGTTGCGCTGCGTGCTGTTTTCGACCAGGAAGGCGATGGCCAGCGGGATGCTGAGCAGCGCGGCGGCGGACGCCAGGCGCTGCACGTCCGCCCAGTCGCGAACCAGAAGGCGAAAAAGGAAGTAGGTGCCCACGGCGTCGTAGAGGTAGCCGCAGCGCGTCTCGAGACCATAGGTGCCGACTCGAAAGAGCGGCATCGTGAAGCTGACGAGACACCAGGCCAGAAAGACCTTGTCGATCGGCCGCCAGGCAAACGAGCGCGCTTCATCCCGCAGAAAGACGCGGAGCACGCCGCACAACAGCAGCACGCGCAGGTACGTGAAATCCAGGTCGAGCACGACGATGCGCTGGGCACTGGGGATCAGGGCCGCCATCGCCAGCAGCGGAACGGCCGCGTAGCGCCGCGGCAAGATGAAGACGAGAATAGCAGATACACATAGCGCCGCCACCCCGACCGAATGCAGAGTGGTCTGGCCGTAAAACTCGGCCTGGCCAAAACCGGACTTGATCCAGGGTTCGTCCATATCAGACCGTCGCGGGCTGAGGTCGCGGATGGCCGGCCGATTGGGGCAGCGCGGGCCGAGAAACGTTCGGCTCGAACGGCACCACGGGCAAAGGGCGGCGAAGTCCTTTGCGGAACACACGCCGTAGTGTGCCGAGTATGGAACGCAGCTTCTGGAACAGGCTCAAGTGCGTGAGCCAGAGGCGGAACAGGCGCAGGCCGACGTAGCGCGGGGTGGGGATACGCAGCAGACGCAGCGCCAGCAGCCGACCCCAAACGGCCCCGCGGTCCTGCATCTGGCCCGGGCGGGCAGCCGAGAGGACTGCCGGCGCGGTGGGCGCCAGGTGCAGGGCTCCGGCGGCCTGCGCAGCCGCCAGCACCTCGCGGCTGTGGGGCGTACGGGCGAGCACCAGCGAATGGCCCGCGTCGCCCGGCTGCGGGCTGCGGTGCCACGCGTCGCCGACGGCAATATCAGCGAATTCGCCGGTGTGGTCGGGGCAGATGTGGCAACGCCACTGTCTGTCACGGGCCAATAGGCCCCAGGACTCCTCATAGCTCAGGCTGCGCTCGCGGATTACGCCGTCCTCGCCGATGAAGCGGAGCGTGCAGCGCCCCGAACAGGCTCGCCTCACGTCCCTCGCCGCAAATAAGAGCCTATCCCATAACCCCTGCCGTCCGGAGGGTGATGTATGCGCAGGCCAGGTGTAGCATCGCGGTGTAGTTGGCGACCTTCTTCTCCCAGCGGATCAGCAGTCGGCGGAAACGGTTGAGCCACGAATGCGTACGCTCCACGACCCAACGCCGCGCGCGATAGCCTGGGACACATGCCTGGGCGTGCCGCTCCTCGCCCCGCGCCACGATGTGGGCCGTGTAGCCCCACTTGGCCACCAGTTCACGCACATCGGGATAGTCGTAGCCTTT
>Ga0334888_1003283_pt1 | contig 16197 bp, 19 predicted proteins | sample GraSluR1_MG_FD_207227 | JGI IMG/M metagenome (GOLD analysis project Ga0334888, IMG submission 207227) | Sludge microbial communities from methane-producing bioreactor in Wageningen University, Netherlands - Granular Sludge_3_08-R1 | ecosystem: Engineered > Bioreactor > Anaerobic > Unclassified ...
GATTTCTGCGTTATGCTTGTTTTGAAAACAGTCATTTACCAAAGTAAACTCCTTGATTTTCAAAACTGCGCAAGCCTTGAACTCGAACATTATAGTCCAAACAATTGACTTTATGGACAGACTCTAAATAGAGTCTGTCTTTAAAGAAAAGCCTTAAATAGCTTGGAAGTTTAGTGAATAATTTGGTTTGGTTTGAAAGGAAAGCCGGTTGCCTGAAGGTGCCGGCTTTTTTATGGTTTATAATCAGGATGTCACTGCTACACCCTTCCAAAAAGCAATATATCCTTTAATTTTTGCGGCTGCCGGCTTGGGATCGGCATAATACCAGGCAGCGTCTTTGTTTGTTTTTCCATCAACCACCACATCATAATAGCTGGCGGTTCCTTTCCAGGGACAAATGGTTTGGGTATCGCTTTTGCGCAAAAACTGATTGTTCACGCTTTCGGCCGGGAAATAACGGTTTCCTTCTACAGGAATCGTGTTTTCGCTTTCAGCAATTATTTTATCGTTCCAGATAGCTTTCATAAAATGGGTTTTTAGATAATTGTCGAAGATACTTTTTTTTGCGATCAAAATGAGCAGATTGCCATTTTCGTTTAAGTCAAAAAGGAGTCATTCGGAAGTTTCACGGCTTTGCTTTTCGCTGAATTTCCTTTTAAACTGATACTGTCTGATGCTTACAGCTTTGATAGCATAGCGAATCAACAACACCAAAGCAATGCTTACTGCTAATAAAGCGGTGCCCAATAGCAAATTTACTAAAAGCGCAAAACTGGTCACGATCGCCAGTAATCCTGAAATCAGGAAAAGGAAGATTCCTACGTACAAACTCACCATAGCCAGACTGAGCCGATTGAGTTGCGCAAGTTTTAAAAAAATAGTTTTACCCTTCTGATCTTGTTTGTCATCCAATAAATGATTGATCTCAACATTCAAGCTGATGATCAGATTAGCTGTTGAAACCAGTAAAATACTCACACCAGGCAGAATCGCGATGGGCATATACCATTCCATAATTTTTTAAATTTTGATGTAGCATTCATTATTGTCCAACGATTGAGCGTTTTTGCTTGAATTGTAGCGAACAACAGTGTTTGCCAATAAAATAATAGGCGCAAAAAAGCAAAATATTAATAGTATCTGCTTTAGACTATCAAGAGAATTAAAAAAGGCAGGAGCACTACCGCACCTGCACGATCAAGTATTATTTAATTATTAAACTGATTTTTGACTTCCTGTCCTAAATTTAAGAAATCTTCTGGACTGCGATAGCCTGCGGTATGCAATACGACTTTACCGTTTCCATTGATGAAAAGTAGGGTAGGATAGCCTTTGATCTGGTATTGCCGTGCAAGCATTAAACCCTCTCCTTTTTCGCCATCCAGTTGGATATTGATGAAGTTCTTATTGTAGAAATCACCAACAGCTTTGTCAGGAAACGTATTTTTGTCAAGCATTTTGCAGGGACCACACCAGGTGGCATACAAATCCAGGAAAATGAGTTTGTTTTCTGCTTTAGCCAGCTTCAGGGCTTCCTGCCAGGAGCCCTCATGAAATTGAATTCCAGTGCTCTTGTTTATTGCATGATCAGCACTATTGCTAGAGGGTTTTGCTGCAATTGCGGTAATCAGTAGCAGCAGTGTTGCGATAAGTATTCTTTTCATAACCTAAAATTTAACTAATTTGATAAGATAACTTTATTGAAAATATTTACTTCCAAGTTTGAACGACTTGAAAAGTGGCACTCAGAAATTATTCAGGGAGCCACTTTTGTTTCGGGTAAATTAATGGATTATCAATTTCTTGGCTTTCACAGGCTTTCCATTGAGGCTTAACCGGAGGAAGTAAATTCCGGGTTTAATATTGGAGATGTCAATATTTTGTGTAATATTTCCTGCCTGCATCTGTCTCACAGTTGCAAGCTGAACATTTTTCCCAACGAGGTCAAAGATTTGGACACTCACATGAGCTTCGTTTTCGAGATTTAAACTAATCGTAAGTGCAGAAGTGGCAGGATTAGGATAAAAAGTGAAACCTGTTTGATGTTGATTTTGAAAATCATTTATTCCGGTGATTTGCAGATTGTAAGATGCTTCAGTTGCAAAAACGGGGGCGAGCTGATTCACCTGTTCAGGAAGATAAGGAATGCCATCACCATCAGAGTCGTTACCGATTTCACCTGTCATATCGAATTCTGCAAGTTGCATTTTATTGGCTACTTTTTTGAAAAAACGGGTGTAGATTTGTGCTGCTTCGGTGTATCCGCCAACAAGTGCTGCCTCGCGCAGGCCACCAGCAATTACTGCAAAATTAAAGGGGGTATAGGTTGCAAGGTCATTATTTAATTCCGTCTTGAAACCTGCTAAGCTGGAAACATAATAATTTGAGATAAGGAAATTATAGGCTTCATTAGCGGCATTCAAATAATCTTCATTTTCGGTGAGCACGTAAGCAGCATATAATCCACGTGCAGCGGCTGCTTGTGAAACGGCAGATTTTGCGGTATAGTCGGATCCTGTGCCTATAGTATAACCATTATAAAAACCACCTGAAGGATCTTTTAATGAGTTAATCAGGAATTGGCTTTGGGCATTTATAGCATTTAATATCATGGGTTCGAGCGGAGTGCCGGTAAATTCTTCTTTCATCAGTGAGAGTACCATGGTAATATAACCTGCGTTAACGGCACTAATAGTGGTGCCAGACTGGGGTACGCCATCGATAAGTTCTGAGGTATTCACGAAGGTGCCTGCTGTTTCATTAAAATGCATGGCCATTAGGTTCATAAAAATAACTTTACTTGTTCCCATCATTAAATCGAAAGGGCCAGGCATACCGGATTGCGACATAGCAGCAGGAAATGGGTCTCCATCAAATACTTCATGAAAAGCCAAATGAGCTTCGTCGCTGCTGTTGCTCGGATCCATCATGTTTTTAAAGCTTAAAGCACCCCACAAATATGATAGCTGATCGAATAATTCGCTGGAAGCATCCGTAACTGTCAATGTCGAAAATTTTGGTGGCATACCTTCAGCAACCATGCTCTCTGTAACAGCAATCTGATGTGGGAAATAAATAATACCATTGGCTGGATCATAAGTAGCTGGATCAACCATTCTTAATGTGATACCATCATAAGCCAGGTTGTTAACAACAAATAATGTTTTGTTTATCGCCTCAGCAGTGAGCACCTGGCCAATGAATCCATCATTATTATTGCCTCCATAGAAGATATTATTGCTCGGATCGAAATGTGGGCTATTGGCAGAATCAGGTGAATTGATTCCGTTTGGAACAACTTCCTCTTCATTTTCATCGTGAAATGTTCCCAACATATCTTGCGCCCAGAGATATTGCTTCATCAAGGTTTGACCCATCGCGCCAAGGTTAAAGGTTTTGTCCATCAAATTGCGATCCCAGCGCAGGGTTGAAAAATCCATTTGAAAATCAGGTGCAACTGCTTGTGGCAGGTGTGGATTACCGCTCTGAAATTCTGCAAATTGCGGCCATGGATTCATTGGAGCCATGCCATTGGCAATCATAGCAAAGTGCATAATGTTTTTCATTAATTCATCATCCTCTTTGTATCCATTGGGTGTGCCACCAGTGTACATACCATCAAATTCATCTGGTTCCATCGCTGCCATTTGCATGATCATCGGTGCCCACATCATGTGTAAGCCAATACCTGACCTGGATATTACTGTGCCCAATTGATAACGTGAGTACTCATAGTTTTCGATACCTAAAGTGTATGAAATTGAGTCAGGCAGGTTTAAAATCATAGGATCTAAATCATCCAGATCATAACCTAATGCCTCAGCAAATGGTTCTCCACTTTCATTAATCTCGTTAGCTAATAACATCTGATCCTGAGTAATAAAAAGATCGGCTGAAATAATTGATATTTGAGCATGTGAAGGGATTACAATTGTGATGAATACTGCAATGAGCATTTTTGTAATTGTTTTCATTTTTTTAAATTTTTTGATTTTAACTATTTGTTACTCCTTAAATCGGATTAAAGTAAAAACCTGACAAATGATTTTTTTATCAGGATTGATACAAGGCACAGCATAAAATATATGGCAATACTGCGCGCTTGAGTCATTTTGCTTTAATTTGCAGGTGAATTTGTGATCTGTTAAAGCTTAAAGTTATCCTTATGAGTACAATTAAAATCATTAATTACGAAGCATCCACCGGCCGCCTGCGTGAAATTTATAACGATATCATCCAAAAACGTGGCAAACTGGCAGAAGTGCACAAGATGCAGAGCCTGCACCCTGAAAGCATCGTAAAACATATGGAGCTATACATGGAGATCATGTTTAGCAAATCGCCACTTTCGCGCGCCGAAAGGGAAATGATGGCTGTGGTGGTTTCAATAACGAATGGGTGCCTGTATTGCCGGCAGCATCATGCTGAAGCACTGCATCATTACTGGAAAAACGATGAGCGATTGAAACAGCTGATATCCAACTGGGAAACTGCTCCCCTAAGCGAGCGCGAAAGGTATTTGGCGCAGTTTGCTTCTGATCTTACAGCTAATCTGGCAGCTTTTGAAAATACTGAACGAATGCTCCAGTTCAAAAACAAGGGGTTTTCTGATCTGGAATTGCTGGATGCCAGCCTGGTTATTGCTTATTTTAATTTTGTAAACCGTCTGGTGCTGGCGACAGGTATCGGCCTGGAAACTGATGGTGGGGCAGGGTATAGGTATTGATAGACTGCATGCTAAAAAATTAAAAACTGTTTAAAAAATCATGCATTTGTTGTATTTTTGATGTATGGAAAATGAGATAATTGATAAGGAAAAAATAGCTCAACACTGGATCTCAAGATCAGATTCTGATTTTGAGACCATGAATAATTTGATGCTGTCAAAAGATTTCAACTGGGCACTATTTATCGGGCATCTTGTAATTGAACGATTGCTTAAAGCGATTATTGTAAAAAACACAGGCAAGCATGCCCCATTAACTCATGACTTAAGAAGACTTGTAAAACTATCTGGACTAATTATTGAAGAGGAGCAAATCAGGTGGCTTGATACGATATCAACTTTTAATATAAATGCACGTTACGATGACTACAAGCAGGAATTTTATAAAAAATGTACCCCTGATTATGCAATAAATTGGTTTACAAATATTAAGATACTTAGAGAATGGATAAAAAAGAAGCTTTAAGGATTGCAAAACGATATATTGATTCAATTAGTGACAAGTTTCAAATTGAAAGTGCCATGCTCTTTGGGTCCTATGCAAAGGGCACAAATCACCCGGATAGTGATATTGATATTGCGATTGTTTTTAAAACCGTGGATGATATTATTGATTTGCAAATTCAATTGATGCAACTTCGCAGTGACGACGATTTATTAATTGAACCTCATCCCTTCAAAATTTCTGATTTTAATAGCTCAAATCCGTTGGTTGCCGAAATTAAAAAGAACGGTATAGAAATACTAAACCACGCAGCCTGACTGAATCTAAGCCGCGGCAGTGAGGCATAACTTTTAGCCTGTTTTGTCTTTATGAATCTGTTGATTCTCAATAAGTTTTTCTTAATTGTTAATCGCTTTGTTGTCAAAAGTTATAAATGACAGCATGAAAAAAGCAGAAAGACAGCCAAAACCGTCTTTCTGCTAACTAAACCAAACCAAAACCAGGAATTAAAAAGAAATCAGGGCATATCCATCAACAACCAACTGACGCAGGCTGGGATGATCTTTGTAATCTGAAAGCAGGTTAATGCCAGCCTTTTCAACAGTGTTTTTTACACCAAAAGCCGAAGCACAAAACGAACAGGCTCCTGTAATAGCAGGTTTTACGGATTGATAAAGGCCGTGAAGTTTGTGTGTGTTGTCTTCGAGTGTGCCAATCCATTTGGTGCCGGCTCCTTCAAAGATAAGTTTAAGATCGTCACCGTGTTCAATCGCTTCAAGGGCTAACATAAAGGCATTGGATACTTTGCCGAGGGCTTCGATACTCTCCGTATCCGACATAATAATAAGGGCAATTTTTGTCATAATAAACTAAGTTTAAGAATTTGAATGTGTAGTCGGCTTAAATTGCTTTACCTGACAGAATTTTTGTGATCTTTTATTAAAATACAACAAAATATTTTATAAGCATTTCATAAACAAACTATTAAAACAGGATTCAAAATATTCTTTGCCGGTTTTTGAAATGATTTTAAGATGCAATTGTCAGGCTTTCTCTAAAAAAGCGATTCAACTACCACAAACACTTAAATTGAAAAAATATGAAAATGATTTCGCTTTATCAAAAAATGATCGAGAAATTAAATATGTTGGCTGATTTACCGCTTTTACTTTTTCGCTTGGTTCTTGCTTATGGATTTTATAGTCCTGCAATGATGAAACTTGGTAATATCAGCGGCATTGCCGATTGGTTTGAAGGTATGGGTATGCCGTTCCCCACGCTGAATGCATATCTGGCAACCTATACAGAGGTAGCTGGATTTGTGTTGTTGATTTTGGGATTTGGCACACGAATTATCGCTGTCCCATTGATGATTGTGATGCTGGTAGCTATCCAAACCGTGCATTGGAGTAATGGTTTTGAAGCCGGAAACAATGGATTTGAAATACCACTTTATTACCTGCTGATGCTCTTTGGCCTGCTGGTATATGGCCCCGGAAAAATCAGTGTGGATCATTTTGTTAAGAAGTACGTTATGGCTAAAATGGGATAGTACTATTCAATATACTTTTAGTTAAGTATCCTTTACGAATAGTATATTGGGGTAACCTTGGAATACTGGTCTGCGTGCCGGTTTTTCTATTTTTGTCAACAAGAAACACCTTTTGTGTCGCTATTTGACCAAAATTAGCTGTCAGGATTTGAATTTTTATCGACTACATATCTAGAGTATCTTTCTGAATTTTCTTTTTATTTACTATAAGTTATTTAATATGAATAAATTAATTCCAACTTTAATGATAAACCTCATGATTTTACTTTTAGCCAATACTTCACTTAAGGCTCAAAATTATCGTTCGGCAAAGGAAGCAAGTGGACTTCAGCCCGGACAAACAGCTCCACTATTTGAAGCAACAGATCAAAAAGGCGAGCATTTTAAACTGGAGGATGCTTTGAAACAAGGTCCGGTTGTGCTTGTTTTTTATCGTGGTTTTTGGTGCCCGGTTTGTAACAAACACCTTGCAGCTTTTCAGGACAGCCTCTATCTTCTAAAAGATGCAGGAATAAAGGTAGTGGCCGTTTCGCCTGAAAAACCTGAATACCTCAACAAAATGGCCGAAAAAACCGGTGCTGAGTTTCAATTGCTTTATGACGAGGATTACCGTATAGCTGACGCATACGATGTGACCTTTAAACCAGACACCAAAACTTTATTTGTTTACAATACTATGCTCGGAGCCAAACTCAAAAAGACCCATTCTGATGACAGTCAGCGGCTTCCGATTCCAGCCACTTACCTGATTACAAGTGATGGAAAAATTAAATGGAGGCATTTTGATCCTGATTATAAGAAGCGCTCAAGTGTTTCAGAAATCCTAAATGAACTTTAAGAAAGTGTAAAAAACGTTGAAAATAAATGGATTAACCATAAATAATACCTATATTGATTTTTCTTAAATCTATTTTATGCAAGAAATTGCCACAACTGAACTACTGAAAATGATTCATAAATCCGACATCATCTTACTGGATGTGAGGTCGGTAGATGCTTTTAATGGCTGGGCGATGAGGAACGAGAGCCGTTCAGGTCATATAAGCGGAGCGAAAAGTTTACCTGCAAAATGGCTCACTTATATCGATTGGATCGAAATCGTTCGGCACAAACAAATCCTGCCGTACCATACAGTGATTCTTTATGGCTATGATGAAGATGCCAGCAAGGTAGCCCAGCGTTTTGAGCAATCGGGTTATGAAAAGGTTTATGTGTATCCGCATTTTTTAGCGGAATGGGTAGATAACGAAACGCTTCCTATGGACAAACTTGAACGCTATCAGCATTTGGTTTCGTCTGAATGGGTGCAGGCATTACTTTCAGGTCAAAAGCCACAGCATTATCACAATGATAAATTTTTAATTGTTCATAGTCATTATCGCAACAGAGCAGCATACCTCAGCGGACATATCCCAGGTGCTATTGATATGGATACGCTGGCATTGGAAGCTCCCGAAACATGGAATCGGCGCAGTTCGCAGGAACTTAAGCTGGCACTTGAAGCTCATGGTATTACTGCTGATACAACGGTTGTTTTGTATGGTAAATATATGTTTCCGGATAATGCTGATGAATTTCCGGGAAGTGCAGCTGGCGATATTGGTGCCATTCGAAATGCATTTATCATGCTATATGCCGGAGTAAAAGATGTGAGAATACTTAACGGAGGTTTTCAATCGTGGCAGGACGCTGGATTTGAGGTTTCTACTGAAGACGAGCCCAAAAAACCGGTGAAAGATTTTGGAGTAGCTATACCCGTTCGTCCTGAACTTGCTGTGGATACTCCAGAAGCCAAAGAGATGTTGGCTGCTAAAGATGCAGAGCTTGTGTGCGTGCGCAGCTGGCCCGAATACATTGGTGAGGTGAGTGGTTACAACTATATCGAAGCCAAAGGAAGAATACCGGGAGCCATTTTTGCCGACTGCGGAAGCGATGCTTATCATATGGAAAACTACCGAAACGAAGATCACACTACGCGTGATTATCAGGAGATTGCATCCATTTGGGAACGCAACGGCATAACACCTGATAAGCATCTGGCGTTTTATTGTGGAACAGGATGGCGTGGCAGTGAAGCCTGGTTCAATGCATGGCTGATGGGTTGGCCGCGTGTTTCGGTTTTTGATGGGGGCTGGTTTGAATGGAGCAACGACCCGCAAAATCCTTTTGAAACAGGTGTTCCGGAAGAAAAACAAGTCCAAACTTCTTAATTGCTTCAAGGCTTATGGATACGATTCAGGAGAAGAAACTGAGCACTTTTGCGTTTGATGTGTTGGATGGCTTACATGCCAGCCCTAAATACTTGTCCTCAAAATACTTTTATGATGAGGCAGGGAGTCGTTTGTTTCAGCAAATCATGCATATGCCCGAATACTACCTCACTGATTGTGAATTGGAGATTTTTAAGGAGAAAGGGGATGCCATCATAGAATCTTTCGGCATGAATGGTCAGGCATTTGATCTGATTGAACTGGGAGCCGGCGATGGACTCAAAACCAAAGTATTGCTTGAGAAGCTTTGGCAACTTAAAAAAGATTTCACCTACATCCCGGTTGATATTTCAGCTACGGCCTTAAATGATCTGGAGAAAAGCATCAGGCTTAGTCTTCCAAAAATTAAAATGAATGGTCTCAAGGGAGATTATTTTGACATGCTAAGTCATTGGCAGCATCAAAAACCGAAAGTATTGTTTTTTTTAGGCTCAAACCTGGGTAATTTTTCGACGGAACAAGCACGCGTATTTTTAAGTGATTTGCGAAACGTACTTAATAAAAGTGATCAATTGCTGCTTGGTCTTGATTTGCAAAAAGATACTGACATTATATTGCGCGCCTATAACGACCCGTACAACCTTACTGCACAATTCAACCTGAATCTGCTAAAGCGAATCAATAATGAACTAGGAGCAGATTTTTGTCTGGAGCTTTTTGAACACAAAGAGTTTTATGATCCTGACAGTGGTTTGGCCAGCAGTTATTTGATTAGTACAGAAGAGCAGCAAGTAAACCTCGGATTTGCCGGGGAGACCATCAAACTGTTCGAAGGCGAACGCATTTTTACTGAGCAATCTCAAAAATATTCTAAAAGGATGATCATTGAAATGGCACAGCAAGCTGGTTTTGAATTCGTATCCTGGTTTTTTGATCAGAGAAATTGGTTTGCTGACGTGCTCTGGAAAGTGCCTTAATCCGTTTTATTACCAGAATTATTAACTATACTTCACACTTTAAAAAAGGTTATTCATGCAAAAAATTAAACTCATAGAATTTTCCAGTTTAAGTGATCGCGTTCCGTTTGGAGCGCAATATAAACAGCTCGATCTTGTAATTATTCGATACGATCAAAAGGTATCGGTTTTATATGGCCGGTGTTTGCACCGGGGTGCTCTTTTGGCTGATGGCTTCATCGAAGGGAATAACCTGATTTGTGGTGTGCATTATTGGGATTATCGCTATGATACGGGTGTTTCGGAATATAACAATGAAGAAAGGCTCCATAAGTTTGGAGCAGCAATCGAAAATGATTTTGTAGTTGTTGATCAAAAAGAGCTGGATGATTTTTTAGTGCTTCACCCTCAACCTTTTCAAAAGGAAAATTACCAGGGAGAATATGCTGATACTGCTCCGGAAGATACTGAACCTTATACAGGTTATATTCAGGAGTTGGCTCGAAACGGTCTCCAAAATTATGGCCATCATGGCCCTTCAGCTGCCATGGGCGTTGATCGAAATACCCTACCGAAATGGGAGCAAATACAGTTTTTGCCAGCACAGCTGGCTACTAAACCCTTGTTAGATGATCATCCGGTTGAAACCAAAGTGATCATTGGTCCGCGGGCAAAAAAACCGCTGGTGCTGGAAATACCACTTTTTGTCTCGGATATGAGTTTTGGTGCACTTTCGCGTGAAGCCAAGATTGCCCTGGCCAAAGGCGCCGAAATGGCTGGAACCGGTATTGCCAGTGGTGAGGGTGGCATGTTGCCCGAAGAACAGCAAAACAATTCCCGTTATTTTTATGAACTGGCTTCGGGCAAATTTGGCTTTTCGTGGGAAAAAGTAAACAAAGTACAGGCTTTTCATTTTAAAGGCGGACAAGGTGCCAAAACCGGAACCGGAGGCCATTTACCCGGCCACAAAGTAACCGAAGAGATTGCCGCTGTGCGCGGATTGAAAAAAGGAGAGGCAGCCATTTCTCCTGCAGCCTTCTCCGATTTGAGCACACCAGCAGATTTTCGCAAGATAGCAGATCAGGTAAGAGCACAAACTGGTGGTATCCCAGTGGGATTTAAGATTGCTGCCAGTCATATAGAAGCCGATATCGATTTTGTACTCGAAGCTAGTGCCGATTACATTATCCTGGATGGCAGAGGAGGAGGAACAGGAGCAGCACCAACAATCTTGCGCGACAATATCAATGTGCCAACCATCCCCGCATTGGCCCGCGCCAGAAGGCACCTCGACAAAGTGGGAGCCAAAGATGTTACACTCATCATTACTGGCGGACTGCGCATAGCCGACGACTTTGCCAAAGCACTGATGCTGGGTGCCGATGCCATTGCTGTTTCCAATTCAGCCCTGCAAGCTATTGGCTGCCTTGGCATGCGTGCCTGTCATACCAACAACTGTCCGGTAGGTATTGCCACGCAGAAAGAGAACCTGCGAAACCGCATCATTATTGACAGCTCTGCCAAACAACTTTTTAATTTTTTTAGTGCTTCCAACGAGTTGATAAAAGTAATTGCACGCGCATGTGGCCATAACGATGTCAGGAATTTTAAGATTAGCGACCTATCAACAATAGATTATCAAACACATCAACTAACAGGAATCAATTATGCAGGAATACAATAAAAGTGACCAACAGATGCATCAGCTGGCACAACTTCTGGCCATAACCAATCGCAATTATATTACCGAAGAAGCTGATGACAGCCATACAAACTTATACTTTGATGCGCTTGGAAACCGGCTCATGGGACGATGGTTTGGTGCGCCCCAAAAGGAAATGATGCTTTGCCTGAATCTCAGTGTTGGCAATTTTCAATGGATCAATAAAAAAATGCAGGTGATGGATAGCATTGCTGTTGCAGGCAAAAATCTGATTCAATTTAAAGCAGCCATCAAGAACTTTCTGACTTCACAGGGAATAGAGACAGCTGGTTACGATAAACCTATGCATTACGCTATTCCTGATTATGATCTCCCGGAATTCCTACCATCACCATTTGATCCAAAGCCGTTCGAAAGCTGGGTTGAAATGCGTTCATTAGCCAATGTGGCATGTAACCGTTTAGCTGGTTACTTTCAGCTATTTGACGAGCCACGAATTTGGCCGCATCATTTTGATACAGGCATTTACCTGCAGGTACTTGAGCAGCTGGGTATAGGATTTGGTTTGGCCATGAAAGACAAAATGGTTGGTGATGCTTATTTTTATCTGGCAGCTTATGCTTCTAACATTCAGTTTGATTTTAAAGCAGCTGACTCGCTCGATGCTGGTTTTTGGATTGCAGCAGGAGGCTGGAAAGGAGCTGTTTTGCCTATAAATTTGCTTCAAGAAGTTTCAAGCAATAAAGCATTGCAAATGATTGAAAAATTTTTATTTCAAACCTGCAACTGGTATTTGCAACAGGAAAGCAGTAAAACCGTTTAATAGTCAATCTTTTACTTTTTCCTGATTAGGATCAAACATCACCATCCAGTTCACACCGAACGGGTCTTCGCACTGGCCAAAATAGTCACCCCAAAACATATTTGCCAATGGCATAATAATCTTACCGTCCTGCGATAAGCCTGCGAAAATCTCATCTGCTTTGGCTTTGCTGTCAACAGAAACGGAAATAGCAAAGTTGTTATCAGGCTTGAAAGGTGGCACCCATTCACCACCTGTATCGCAACCCATCAGCATGGTTTCCTTACTGATCGGTAATCCAATATGAAGAATTTTATTTGCCATGCATGCCGGCATAGGAGGCATACCTTCCTGAGGAGGCATTTCATTGAATCGCCCCAGGTAGGAAAACTCACCCTCAAAAATGGATTTGTAGAAATTAAAGGCTTCCTCGCAATTGCTTTCAAAGTTTAAATATACATTTACGCTGGTCATATTGCTGGATTTTTAAGGGTTTTAATTTTGATTTACAGTTTTACTTTTTTTGTGCGCACAAAAAAGGCCACAACAGCTGTGGTGATGATACCCATTACCAAAGCACCAATCACACTTTGTTTCATGTAATTTTCCAGGTTAAAATGAGCCTCAGCCGCCTCCTGACTGGTGTGTGATAGCCTGTTTCGACCGAATGCGCAATCACATTGGGAAAATATTCCTGCGTGATGATGGTGGAAAAAATCCATTGGGTAAGCGGCGAAAAAAGTGCAACAATAACGGTGATGATCAGTCCGGAAACCAAACCTTGCACATACGTCATATGTCCATGATAGTGATTTTGTTTCTTATCGCGCAAAGCCAGTACATAAATCAGAATGGCTGGCAGGGCAAAAAGATTTGTGAGGTACATATGCTTGTCGATATGGATGCTGTGCAGCCCCACCAATTTTTCGAGCCACATCCAAAGCAGGGATATCACCACAAAGATTAGTGCCCATTAAATTTCGATTTTGATGTTTTCATAGGGTGAGGGTTTAGGTTTAAAAAAACAATTATTCCATGCTGACTACTGATTGATTGCAGATTCCTCTTGTACTAACTTTCCAAATTCGCGAAAAATATTTTGTCAGCAGCACGAACGAAAACAGGTTTAACTTACACTATATCAGTAAGATTTGCAATTGGCAGAGTGAAATGAGTGAGTTAAGTCAACAAGCAATCAGTTGTTCAGATGTAGTAATTCCGGGAAAAAGATTTGCGCTCCATCACTTTTTAACCGGAAATTAACAAAACGTCAGTTTGATTTGACCATTGATTATCGGCTTGTGAATTAAACCTTTGTTCAATGAGTTGAAAAACCGCTATTCCTGTCAAAGATTTCTTCAAGATACAATTGAGTGTCTTCCAGATTAAATTCGTGGCTGTCCCAGTGTTCCCCCTCATCAAGCCCCAGCCATTCCATATAATCCTTATGTTCTTCATGCTTGGGATCAGCCAGAATCGCCCTAAGCTCTTCATAACCCCAGGGGCCTCCGCAGTCTTCGGGCGGACAGGCACCTTTGCCATCAAGTAGTATTGGTGCTTCGGTTTGTTCAGGAATAATTTTTTCCAGCACGATTTCATGTTCCCAATTGTCGCCAAAATCGTAAATGTAAATGAATTTCTGGCCTGTTTCCTTAAATATATCTGACAGGGTAACATCAGAAGCTTTCCTTTGCTTACTCACATCATCATATTCTTCATCAATCAGACCGGCGATAATTGTATCGGATCGGTATCCATCCTCCGAAAACTGATACAAATGCGCATTTTCCCAGTCAAAGACAGCCTGAATAATATGATGCAGCAGTGCAAAAGTGTAATAGGAAGGAACAGTAATTTTTCGCCATACAGGTGGCTTAGTGATACCTTTTATTTGAATTTTAAACTGAAATGTCGTGCTGTTTTTTTTCTTGGCTTTATCTATTTTATTGAGCTCATTTTCAATGATATCGTCAAGCCATATGTTGGCATTATCAAGGAATGATAAATCAGCAGGTTCCTCCTCATCTGAGCCATCCAGGTCATCCCATTGATCGGTATAGCCTTCATAATAGTAGTTGCCATGTCCGGCAGTTTTTTCAAGTTGTGCCAAAACTTTATTTACAAATGTTTCATCGTCATTTGGGCCCCTGAAAAAAATAGGCTTGCCATCCTGATCGTTTCCGCATTGAATTTCAATTAATTCAATATCATCTGTGTCTTCTTCCAGGATATATTGTGCCACCGAAGTGAATGTTTTGTGCGGTTTAAAGCCGTAATCCTCAGCAAATTCGAGGCCGGCAAAGATGATGTTGTGTGCCACGATATAAGGAATTGTTTCTGTAGGCATCTGCAATTCGCCATGGGCGAAAGTCTCGTTAAACTCGTGTTGACTAATGTTAAAAACATAATGTGAATCTTTAATTCCAAGACATTTTAGATCAACAAGATAAAATCCAGCAGTAAAATTGTCGTTTACATGCTTGCGAATAACGGTAATTTGAGCCATTCCATTTTCCTCCCAATCGGTATTAATGGTGCATTTGTAGATGGGTAAGGTTCTGGCTTTTTGTTTTATATAGTTCTCAGGACTAAGCATTTGAACTACTTTATTTTTCTTGTTTTTGGCCATGATCTATCAATTTGGAATTTGGCATAAAAGTATAAGAATTATTTATGGGGACAAAATGATTGGAATAATTTTTTCTGATGAAAAAGCGGGATTGCGAGTGTTGGCATTTGTTGAAGATTTTTTGAGGCATAGCGGATTTCGTTTATCAATAAACGTAAGTATTGAGGATTCTTATTGGCATGTCCCGATCAAGTGCTTCCTGGCTTTCAGCAAAGAATTACAAGCTTAAAATGTGTAGAAACAATGACTGGCTAACAACAACGAAGCAAATAGCTGAAAGCTTAGAATCACTAAATCGGGATCCAGATTGGTGCGTCCCGATCAAGTGCTTCCTGGCTTTCAGCAAAGAATTACAAGCTTAAAATGGGTAGAAACAATGACTGGCTAACAACAACGAAGCAAATAGCTGAAAGCTTAGAATCACTAAATCGGGATCCAGATTGGTGCGTCCCGATCAAGTGCTTCCTGGCTTTCAGCAAAGAATTACAAGCTTAAAATGTGTAGAAACAATGACTGGCTAACAACAACGAAGCAAATAGCTGAAAGCTTAGAATCACTAAATCGGGATCCAGATTGGTGCGATTGATAGATCGTTCAAAAATTGTTAATTTAAAATCAAAAAAAAGTTTCAATTCCAGATTGGTGCGATTGATAGACGCTGTATGTACAGCTTCAAGTTGTCAGGAAAGCGGTTTCAATTCCAGATTGGTGCGATTGATAGAGTTTAATAGTTGAAGCTGTTCAAAATACTAGTGATAGTTTCAATTCCAGATTGGTGCGATTGATAGGAGAACAGCGCGACGCTAAGAGACCTAAGTTCTATGTGTTTCAATTCCAGATTGGTGCGATTGATAGAAAACTGAAAATAAAATGGCTATTCCTCGTGAATTAGTTTCAATTCCAGATTGGTGCGATTGATAGGCAGCATTTAAAAGTTCAGAGGAAGGGCAGAACAAAGTTTCAATTCCAGATTGGTGCGATTGATAGTAATTGATTCAACTGTAAGCCTGTCCAGCCGTTGAAGGTTTCAATTCCAGATTGGTGCGATTGATAGAAATTTCAGTCAGATACGATGAAACTTTTATATCAGTTTCAATTCCAGATTGGTGCGATTGATAGCGGTTCGCTTGCCTGTTGAACTGAACCTTTGACTGCCGTTTCAATTCCAGATTGGTGCGATTGATAGCAAGTAATGGACCTCAACTTCATAGCAA
>Ga0334888_1003304_pt1 | contig 16100 bp, 11 predicted proteins | sample GraSluR1_MG_FD_207227 | JGI IMG/M metagenome (GOLD analysis project Ga0334888, IMG submission 207227) | Sludge microbial communities from methane-producing bioreactor in Wageningen University, Netherlands - Granular Sludge_3_08-R1 | ecosystem: Engineered > Bioreactor > Anaerobic > Unclassified ...
GAGCGATCTTTGCGCACCTGGCCCAGGCCGATAGCCTGCGGCTCAGGCAAGGGATCGTCGCCCGGCTGGGCGACGATGTGGGGCAGATGCCGGAACCTGGCGCCAACCGGGTGATCCGCGGCGGCAACTGGAACAACAACGCGCAGAACTGCCGATCCGCCAACCGGAACAACAACAACCCGGACAACGCGAACAACAACATCGGGTTCCGTCCCGTGAATTCATGGCGAGGCGAGGAGGCCGGCGACCGTAGGCGGCAGTCTGCGGCCGGCGGTCCGGTGCACGAGGCCATGACCAGGCGGTCTGTCCCGTTCCGCGCGCCGGTGGGCGGCGGACTAAGAAGCCGGTGACCGGGGCGGTTGGTAGCAAGGCGCCGATGGCGTGTCTTGCGAAGCCTGTCCCGGCCGCTTCTGTAAGGTCCAGGACGCCACTGGGCCGCAACCGACGTCGTCCTCGAAGCACTGGTCTTCGGCTCCCGGGGCGAAAGAACTGGATTGCTGAGAGGGACGGGTCTCGCTGCAACCCGTTCGCACCGTTCTCCGTTCAAATGGAGTAACGACCCCGCCGCCCTCCCGACGAAAGAGGTTATTCCATGCGTATCTCAGGCAATGTGCCCCCTTGCGTCGGCTTGCGGTCCTACGTGCTGGCGCTTCTGCTACTCCTTCCCGTGGCGTTGAATGCGGGGAAGGTCACCCTGGTCGATGGGGTCCCCCACGTCTCGAATCAAGCCTCGCCGCCCCAGGGGGTGCAGGCCGTCCAACTGGAGGAGCTGTGGCGCGCCGGCGGCGAAGACGACGACGTCTTCTTCGGGCTGATCAGCAAGGTGTGCTGCGACGAGCAGGGCGACATCTACATCCTGGACAGCCAGGTCTGCAAGGTCTACGTGTATTCGCCGGACGGCCGCCTGCTGCGGACGCTGTTCGGTGAGGGAGACGGCCCGGGCGAGGTACGCAGGCCCCGAAGCCTCGCTTTGCTCGGGGACGGCACGGTAGGCGTGATCCAGGAGTTCCCCGGCCGGATGGTGCGCGTGGACCGCCTCAACAATCCCGCCCCCTCGATCGCCGTTTTGAGCGAGGCCGGCCAGGGTGCCGCCACCCTGGACGGCTGCTTCGCCGGCGGACCGACGCTCGTGTTCTCGGGCGTCCGTCTCCAGCAGGCGGTGCAGGGGATCGAGGGACGCGAGCAGTTCCTCTCCATCTACTCGATAGCCGGGAAGGAGCTGGCCAGGTTGGTCAGCGCACGGACGGCGCGCGACTACAACCGCTTCGTCTTCGCCGAAAAGAACGAGATGCCCGCGTTCTACTGGGTGAACGACGTCGGTCCGGACGGTCGGGTCTATACAGCGCCCCGCCGGGACGAGTACACCATCGAGGTCTACTCGCCGCAAGGGAAGCTGGAGCGGGTCATCTCGCGAGAATACGAGCACCTGAAGCGTAGCGCCGCCGCGTATCGACGCCTCCATGGCGTAATCGACAGCATCTTCCGGAGGGTGCCGTTCGAGTACACGATCGAGATAGAAAAGGACGAGTACGACATCCTGGCCATGCAGCAGGGGATCCGCGTCCGCGACGACGGTTCGATCTGGGTGCTGCCCGGCCGCGGCGCCTACGACCAGCCCGAAGGTGTGATGCTGACCTTCGATGTCTTCGACGCGGAGGGCCACTTCCAACGGCAGGTCGCAATCCGGGGCGACCACGACGGAGTCTGGGACGGCTTCTTCTTCGCCGGCGGCGACCGGGCTGTCGTGGTCACGCGTCAGGTCGAGGCTATCGGAGCCCAGTATGGTGACGGCGCGGCCGTGCTGTCGGAAGAGGGGGGCTCGGCGATGGACGTCATCTGCTATCGGATGGGCATCGTAAACCGGAGGGGGCCATGATGATCTGCGGATAAAGGGAAGCGCCGCGCGCGGTGAGCGGATGCGGCTCGCCTGGCCTTGGTCGATCCAGTCCTGCGCGGCTAATCCGGGTTAACGGAAAGCCGCGATCCCGGTGACCGCCTGCCCGACGATCAGCGTGTGAATCTCGTGCGTCCCCTCGTAGGTGTAGACCGATTCGAGGTTGTTCATGTGCCGCCCGGGGGAGTGTTCGTCGGTGATGCCCGCCGCACCGAGGATCGAACGCGCCTCGCGCGCGACGTCCAGGGCCATGGCCACGTTGTGGCGCTTGGCGAGCGACACGAGGGAGTACTCGTTGATGCCCGCGTCCTTGAGTCGGCCTAGCTGGATGGCGAGCAACTGACCGGCCGTGATTCCGGTCACCATGTCGGCCAGCTTGGCCTGCGTGAGTTGGAATCCGGCGATGGGTGTGCCGAACTGCTCTCGTTCCAGGGCGTAGCCGAGGGCGCAGTGGTAGCAGTCGGCCGCGGCTCCCACCGCACCCCAGGCGATGCCGTAGCGGGCCTCGTTCAGGCAGCTCAAAGGACCCTTGAGTCCCTCGATGTTCGGCAGGCGCCGATCATCGCCGACGCGCACCTCGTCCATGATCAACTCGCCGGTGTCGGAGGCGCGCAGGCTGAACTTGCCGTGCACAGTCTGCGTCGAAAAGCCCGCGTCGCCGCGCTCGAGCAGGAAACCGCGGATCTTGCCGTCGCTCGTGTCGCGCGCCCAGACCAGGGCGAGATCGGCCAGCGTCGCGTTGGTGATCCACATCTTGTTGCCGGTGATCACCCAGTCGCCGCCATCGCGGCGGCAGCGAGTCTGCATGCCGGCGGGATCGGAACCGTGGCCGGCTTCGGTCAGGCCGAAACAGCCGATCAACTTGCCGGCCGCAAGTTCCGGTAGATACCGGCGCTGCTGCGCCTCGCTACCGTACACACTGAGCGGCCACATCACGAGCGAGCCCTGCACGCTGGCAAAGCTGCGCAAGCCGCTGTCGCCGCGCTCGAGCTCCTCGCAGATCAAGCCGTAGACGGTGTAGCTCGCGCCGTCGCCGCCGGGGACCCGGACGCTGGGTCCGAGCAGACCCAGATCGCCCAACTCGGGAACGATCTCGGTCGGGAACGTCCCGGCGGCATGATGGGCCTTCAAGAGCGGTAGAAAGCTGCGGTCGACGAACTGGCGGACCGTGGCCTGCACCGCCTGTTCCTCGGCGCTCAGCAGACGCGAGGTCTTGAAGAAATCGACACCGTGATAAGGTTTCATGGCGCGGGCATCCTTCGACGGTCGGCGAGTCGCGGGGCTCCGGATCAGAGCGATTCGACAGCGACGACCTCGGGGATCGCGGCTTTCAGACGCTTCTCGATGCCTTGTTTGAGCGTCATCGTGCTCATGGGGCAGTTGCCGCAGGCGCCCTTGAGGCGGACGGTGACGGTCCCTTCATGGAAATCGATGAACTCGACGTCGCCGCCGTCTTTCTGCAGCGCGGGCCGGATGGTTTCCAGGACTTGTTTGATTCTTGCTTCCATGGTGATTCGCTTTCTCCGGCGGGCGGCCGGTCTGCCGTACCCCTCATACCTTATGCGGCCGGCGAGGCGTGTCAAGGCGCGCCCGCCGACCAGACGGCGCCGCGCAGGCGCCGCGATCGCGCCCTTGTTTCGCCTGGATCCCGCCACTATGATGCCGCCGAAGGGAGCGAGCATGGCTGAACCGCTGTCGGCGGAATTGCAGGCCGTCGTCGAGATCGCCAAGGAAGCCGGCGCCGGTTTGCTTGCGAGCTTCGGCCGGTTTGGGCGCGTCGACCACAAAGGGGCGGTCGAACTGGTGACCGATGCCGATCGCCGCAGCGAGGAATACCTGGTGCGCGAGCTGAGCCGCCTTTTTCCCGCCGACAGCATCCGCGCCGAGGAAGGCGGCGGCTGGGAGGGTTCGAGCGGGCGCACCTGGTACATCGATCCGCTCGACGGGACCACGAATTACGTGCACGGCTACAGCCATTTCGCCGTGTCGTTGGCGTGCTGCGACCGGCGCGGGCCGCTACTGGCCGCGGTCTATGCGCCGTACCTCGATGAGCTGTACCAGGCGGCGCGCGGTCTCGGCGCCAGCGTCCGGCGGCTGCGCGCGGGGGAAGAGCGGCCGTTGCCGCGGCGCATGCCGGTCGCATTCGGCGACGCCTTGCTTGCCACGGGATTCTCGTACACGCGCGACGAGCGGATCGATCGCATCTGCGAGCTGGTGCGCCGTTGCCTGCGCCGCGGGTGCCACGGGATCCGCCGCGCCGGCAGTGCGGCGCTTGATCTGGCGCATGTGGGTGCCGGCAAGCTCGACGGCTACTTCGAACTCAGCCTGCAACCCTGGGATGTCGCCGGCGGCACCCTCATCTGCCGCGAGACCGGTTGCCGGGTGAGCGACTGGCAGGGCAGCGAGGAGCCGCTCTGCTGGCAATCGGTCGCCGCGGCGGCCCCGGGCCTGGACAGGCTGTTGCTGCAACTGCTGAAGGAGTAACACGTGCCGCGCAATATCCATGTTCTGGTCACGACGCTGCCCGCGCGCGTGGAGGCGGAGACGATCGGCCGCCAACTCGTGGACGAACGCCTGGCCGCCTGCGCCCAGGTGGGCGAAGGGATTCGTTCGTGTTATCGCTGCCGCGGCGCGGTCGAGGAAGCAACCGAGATCGTCCTCACGTTGAAAGTGCGGGACGACCGGCTCGAGGCCTGTCGCGGTCGGCTGCAGGCGCTGCATCCGTATGAGACGCCGGAGATCCTGTCCTGGCCCGCCGGCTGGGTCGACCCGGGCTATTTGGCCTGGGCGTACGGGGAGGGCAGCGCTTGACGCGCTCGCTGGGGTGCGCGTGGCTGGCGTGGGCAGTCTGGTTCGCGGCGGCTGGCGTCCCGGAACCGGCAGCGGCGACGGAATGGTCGCTCGGCGTGCCGGAGGTCGTCCTGGCCGGCGTGCCGTTTGCCGTGACCGTCACAGGCCCCGCGGCGGCAATGCCGGTCGTCTTGGTGGCGCCGGCCCGACGCGACACGGTCGCCGCCGGGGCGGCGGTCGGCGACCTGCGGTTGCAGCCGGGTCAGCGCCTGGCGCTCTACAGCGGCGACGGCGCGCTGCTGGCCGAAGCCGCGCCGCGGATCTTGCCGGGCTGGACGGCGGTCGTGCCGCCGCTCTTGGCGATCGCGCTGGCGGTGTTGACCCGGCAAGTTCTCGTCTCGCTGGTGATCGGCGGCTGGTTCGGGTGCTTACTGCTCGTCGGCTGGCATCCCTTGACGGCGCTCCTGCGCTTCGGCGACCGCTTCCTCGTCGACGCCCTGGCGAAACCCGATCATGCGAGCATCGTGCTCTTTACGACCATCCTCGGCGGCATGGTCGGCATCATGGCGCGGGGCGGACTCAGCGAAGGGTTGGTCCAGGCGCTGGCCCGCCGAGTCGGCGGCCGCCGCGGCGGCCAGGTCGCGACCGCGGCCATGGGCACGGTGATCTTCTTCGACGACTACGCGAACACCCTCTTGGTCGGCACCACTATGCGCCCGCTGACCGATCGCCTGCGGATCAGTCGGGAGAAGCTGGCCTACCTGGTCGATTCGACGGCAGCGCCGATCGCGGCGCTGGCCGTGATCTCGACCTGGGTGGGTTTCGAGGTCGGCCTGATTCACGACGCCATGGCGTCGGGCGGCGACGCGGCTGTCACGGCGTACACGTTTTTCCTGCGCAGTCTGCCGTACGGCTTCTACCCGTGGTTGACCTTGGCGTGCGTCTATCTGGTCGCCGCGACGGGGCGCGATTTCGGCCCGATGCGCGCGGCCGAGACGCGGGCCTGGACCACCGGACGCGTCTTGCGCCCGGGGGCGCGTCCGGCCAGCGAAACACTAGCCGCCGGCGGCACGCCGACCGGCGCTTCGCGCGCGCCGCTGTCGCCGGTCTGGGGCGTGGCGCCCATCGTGACGGTGATTGCGACGACCGCGGCGGGCCTGGTGCTCGGCGGCCGCGCGGCGGCCCGGGCGGCGGGCCTCGTCGAGCCGTCGTTGCGCGAGATGCTCGATCACGCCGACAGCTTTGCCGTGCTGATGTGGGCCGCGATCCTCGGCACCCTCGCGGCGATGCTCGTGGCGTTGGGGGCGCGGCGGCTGGACCTGCGCGCGGCCGTGGACGGTTTCGTCGACGGTTGCCGGGCGATGCTGATCGCCGTGGCCATCTTACTGCTGGCCTGGAGCCTCAGCGCCGTCTGCGAGCAATTGCAGACGGCTCCGTACCTGGTCGAGATTTGCCGCGGCGCGCTGTCGGCCCGCCTGCTGCCGGCGGTGACGTTCGTGCTGGCGGCCGCGGTCAGTTTCGCCACGGGCACCAGTTGGGGCACGATGGCGATCCTGATGCCGCTCGTGTTCCCGCTCGGAGCGGTGTTGCCGGCAGCCGCGGGGTTCGACGCCGGCGCGGCGGTCGGTATTCATCTGGCAACGGTGAGCGCCGTGCTCGCCGGCGCGGTGTTCGGCGACCACTGCTCGCCGATTTCCGACACGACGATCATGTCCTCGCTCGCGTGCGGCAGCGACCACATCGATCACGTTCGCACCCAGCTCCCGTATGCCGCCCTTGTCGGCTGCGCGGCCCTGGTCTGCGGTTATTTGCCCGTCGGTTGGGGCGCACCGCCGTGGCTCAGCCTGCTGCTCGGCGGGTGCGTGGTAGCGGGGTTTCTTGGCATCCGGGGACGGCGGCCGGCGCCCGCCGACCCGCCGGCGGCGGCGTCATGAGCCTGGTCGCGTTCTGCAGCGACTTCGGCCTCGGCGATCCGTTCGTGGCCGAAGTGAAACTCGCCCTGCGTCGACACGGGCCGGCCGACCTGCGCGTGCTGGACATCACGCACGAGATCGCGCCGGGGGCGGTCGCCGCCGGCCGCTGGGTGTGCGCAAGGATCTGGCCGCAACTGCCGGCCGGCGCGGTCCTGTTGGCGGTCGTCGACCCGGGCGTGGGGAGCGAGCGGCCTGCCGTGGCCGCCGCAGCCGGCGGCCGCTTTTTCGTCGGCCCCGGCAACGGACTCTTCACCGGTCTGGCTGCCGAACCGGATCTGCAGGTGATGCGCCTGGTTCGGCGGGAACCGCCGCTGGCGTATCTCGCCGGGACGACGTTCGACGGCCGCGACCTCTTCGCGCCGGCCGCGGCGCGCCTTGCGGCCGGCCAACCGCTGCGCGACCTCGGGACGCCGGCAAGCGCTGCCGATCTGGGCGATGCGCCGCCGGAGGCGCCCTGCGCCGTCGTCTGGATCGATCGCTTCGGCAATCTGATCACCAATCTGCGCCGCGACAGCGCAGCCGGCCGCCGCCTTGCCGCGGGCGCGACGCTGATGGTCGCCGGCCGGCCGGTGCGGGGGCCGGTCCAGGCGTACGCGGACGCAGCGGCCGGCGAACTGGTGTGGTATTGGGGCAGCGGCGGCACCATGGAGATCGCGCGGGCCGGCGCGAGCGCGGCCGCGCAGTTGTCCGCGCGAACCGGGCTGGTGATTTCCCTGCCCGTTCCGTAAGTTCTGGAGGCATTCACCACGCGAGGAAGGTCCGACCATGGTTCGTTGCCTGCGCCCGTTCTGGCTCGGCGCTCTGGTTGTCGTTATCGCGGCGGCGGGCTGCGGGGGCGCCAAGATCCGCTTCCATTACCCGAGCGAGTCCCTGGTCTATCCGCGCCTGGGCGCTGCGCCGCCGACGCTCTATGTGGATTTCATCAACGACCTGCGCCCGGAGTCGCAGCGTACCGGCGCAGGCAGGTTCACGACGATCCGCTTCCCCGCCGACGAGAACTGGGAGCTGCCGGTCAACCAGATCTACTACCAGGCGGTGGTCCAGGATCTGACTCAGACGGACCTCGTCGAAGTCGTGCCGCTGCGCAGCCAGGCCGACTATTTTCTGGAGGTGGACCTGGAGCATCTCGGCTGCCGCGTGTCGCGCCGCGGCGGCGCGCTGGCCTTGCTCGCCGCGGGCGGCGGCGCGTTGACGTATGCGTTGACCCAGAGCGTCGGCGCGGCGGTGGCCGGTGCCGTGATCGCCGCCGGCGCGGTGCCGGTGCCGACCGAGATGCGCGCGGTCTGTCAGGTGAAGCTGAGGGTTTTCGACCAGGACCAGGAACTCTTCTTCGAGCGAACGTGCCTCGGCGAGGTGTCCAAGGAAGTCTGGGAGGGCGCGACGGCGCGGAAAGACCAGGAATGGGTCGACGCGTACCTGGCGGTCGCCGTCAAGCGCTGCAATGCGTGCCTGCTGGGACAGCTTCGGCAAGCCCTGCTGGAAGCAGGCGAAGATCTCGAAACCTTACAGTAGCGCGGCCGCCAGGCTCGCGAGTTGGCTTCGTTCGCTCTTGGCCAGAGTGATGTGGCCGTAGATCGATTGGGCCTTGAACCGTTCGACGACATACGTCAGGCCGTTGCTGCTGGCGTCGAGGTACGGGTTGTCGATCTGATAGGCGTCGCCGGTCAACACCACCTTGGCGCCCTCGCCCGCGCGGCTGACCACGGTCTTGATCTCGTGGGGCGTGAGGTTCTGGGCCTCGTCGATGATGATGAAGAGTTTCGGCAAGCTGCGGCCGCGGATATAGGTCACCGCTTCCATCTCCAGGATCCCGGTGTCGAAGAGATAGTCGACCTTGTCGCTGGACTGCTCGAGCTTCGGGTCGACCAGATACTGCAGGTTGTCGAGTATCGGCTCCATCCAGTTCTCGAGCTTCTCTTCCTTGCTGCCCGGCAAGTAACCGATGTCCTTACCCAGCGGCATGATCGGCCGCGAGACCATGATCCGGCGGAAGAGTTTCTCTTCGGCGACGAGTTGCAGTCCGACGGCGAGCGCCAGGAGCGTCTTGCCCGTGCCCGCCTGGCCGAGCATGGTCACCAACTGGATGTCCTGCCGCAGCAGCAATTCGAGGGCGAACTGCTGCTGCAGGTTGCGCGCGCTCAGGCCCCACGGGTGACTGTCGCCGTACCTGAGAGGTTCCACCCGTTGGGTGTCGGCGCGCCAGATGCCGCGGGCGGCCTTCTTGGGCCGGCTGCTCGATTTCAAGAGGAGCCCCTGGTTGGGCCGGAATTCGCCAGGCAAGGTGACGGTTTCGCCGGCGTAGAAAGATTCGATCAGGCCATCGTCAACCTCCTGCTCGGACCAGCCGCTGTACAGCTCGTCGACGTTGACGTTCTGGTCGCGGAGATCCTCCGCTCGGATGCCCAGGGCGTCGGCCTTGCAGCGCGCATTGATATCCTTGGACAGGAATACGACGTCGTGGCCGCGCTCACGGAGCGCCAATGCGGTGGCCAGGATGCGGTTGTCCGGCACCGAGCGGTCCATGCCGTCGGGAAGTCGACTGACGAAACTGTCGATCAGGACGAACAAACTGCCGCCGCCGGCGAGCCGGACGCCCTGGCTGAGCGAGCGGCCGTCGCGCAGACTGTCGAGCATGCGCGCCACGCGGCGCGCGTTGCGCGCTCGCTCGTCGTTGCCCCGCTTGAAACGGTCGAGTTCTTCCAGCACGTCCACGGTCAGGATGACATTGTTCTCGGCGAAGGCGTGCAGCGCATTGGCATCGTGCAGCAGGACGTTGGTATCGAGAACGTAGCAGAGTCCTTTGAGCGCGGGCGGACTGCCGCTGTTCGGCAGAAGTGTTGCGTCGACGGCCATACCGCCTCCTACGGTTGGAACGAACTCCCCGTCCAGGTATCGGCGCGAACCGGCGCGAGTTTAACGCTCGGCGGCGGGGCTGTCGCGGGCGAATATCGGCGGCCGCCGCTCGATTTTGCGCCGGCGGTTGCCCGACGCTGCGGCAGCCGCTAGCATGCCGACAGGCTCAGGGGACGCGTGCGACGCCGTGCCCCGACAGGGAGGTCGCCCGAATGCTTCTGTCTTGCTCGCTGCTCCTGTTCCTGCTTGTGCCGGCGTCGGCCGCCGCCGAGGCGGCGGTGTGCTGGCCGCTCGAGATGCCGACCCGTTACCTGACGGGCAATTTCATGGAACCGCGCGGCGGTCGCTTCCACGCCGGGCTCGACTTGAAGACCAATAGCCGTACGGGTTACGCGGTGCGCGCGGCGGCGGACGGTTGGATCAGCCGGGTGCGCGTCAGCGCCCACGGGTACGGCCAGGCCGTCTATCTGACCGCGCCCGACGGCACGGTCTATGTCTACGCGCACCTGGAACGGCTCCGGGACGATCTGCGACGACGGGTCCAGGCTCGCCAACACGAGCTGGGCGGCTACGAGGCGGAACTCTGGCTGGCGCGCGGCGAGGTGCCGGTGCATTGCGGGGAGGTGCTGGCGCTCTCGGGCCAAAGCGCGGCCGCAGGTCCGCACCTGCACTTCGAGGTGCGCGGTCCCGACGGTCAACCGCGCGATCCGCTGGCGCACGGTTTCACCGTCGGCGACGCGCTGCCGCCGGAGATCCTGGCGGTGCGGGTCAGCTCAACGGCCGCGGCGGCCCCGCTGAGCTGGCGCTACGGCGACGGGACGACGCCGCTCGGCGGCTCGCTGCCGGATCTGCGCCTCGACGGTGCGCCGATCTTCGTCAGCGCCTTGATCGTCGACCGCAGCGATCGTCAGCGCCATCGCCTCGGCCCCTGGCGCGTCAGTCTGCTGGCCGGCGACGAAGAGATCTTCCGCGTCGTCAACGACAGTCTGCGCTGGCAGCACGCCCACCACCAGCGGCTGGAGTTCGTCACGACCCCGCTCGGTCAGGAACTCTGGCTGTGGAAAGACGAGCGCAACACGGTGCCGGGACGCGCGGCGCGAGATTTCCTGCGCGAGGGCCGCTGGCCGCCGGGCGAGCATCGCCTGCGCCTGGTCGCGGACGATCGCGCCGGGAACCGCGCGGAGGTGTCTTGGCGGCTGCTGATCGGCGCCGACCAGGGCGCGAGCGACGACGCCGTCGGGCGGGAACGCGGCTGGACGCAAGACGGCGACGTTCGGCTGGCTCCGTGGCTCGTCGACGAAACAGAGTCGCCGGAATACGAGGGTACCGCGGCGTCCGGCGAACTGCAGTGGCGGTGCGGCGACTTGCGCGACCCCGTACCGGAACGCTTCTGGCGCCTTTCCGGCCTGCGCCCGGTCGGGTCGGCGGTGCAATATCGCACCGCCAGCGGCCTGGCCTTGCTCGCGGCGGTCACGGTGGCGCTGCCCGAGCCGGCGCTGGGTCCAGTGCCCGTTGGCGACGATCCGGCGCTCGCCATGTACCGCCTGCAGAAGCGGGCTTGGGTCTACGCGGCGCCGGTGCAGACCGTCGCCGGCGGGTTGTCGGTCCGGCTCGACCAGCCGGGCGTCTACCGGTTGCTGCGCGACGACGCCGCGCCAGTGATCGCCACCGCCGCCGTCGAACGCGAGCTGACGCGCCGGCCGGCCGTCGCGCGCCACGGCATCGGTCTTTCGCGCTGGCCGCTCGTCAAGGTGCCGGTCGCGGACCATGGCAGCGGGATCGCCTGGCACACGGTTGCCGTCCGCATCGACGGCGAGTCGATCATCGCCGAACCGGATCCGCCGCGCGATCGGCTCCTGATCGAACTGCCCGACGACCTCGCGCCCGGCCGCTACGACCTGCAAATAACGGCGGCGGACCGGGCCGGCCATCGCGCACAGGCGCAGATCACGTTGCGGCTCTGGCTGGAGGCGGCGGAAAAGGCCGAATAAGCGGAATCAGCGGAATCAGCGCGCTGATCGCCACGCGCGGTTGCGGGCCAGCCGCACGCAGCGGTTTACGGAACGGCGGGCGGTTGGTATGCTGCCCTCGACCCCGGCAGCGGCAGGGCGGGGTCATGCCTTTTGCGATCGCCTGCACCAAGGAAGAGCGGTTCATGCCTGAGCAGCAGTTCGTCCACCTGCACAACCACTCCGACTACAGCCTGCTGGACGGCGCGATGAAGATCAAGGCCATGGTGCAGAAGGCGGCCGCTTGCGGCCAGCCCGCCCTGGCCCTGACCGATCACGGCAATCTATTCGGCGCGGTCGAATTCTATCTGGCCTGCCGCCGGGAGCGAATCAAGCCCATCCTCGGCATGGAGGCCTATGTGACGCGCGACCTGCACGACCGCTCCGGCCGCGACGCTGCGCGCAACCACCACACGGTGCTGCTGGCTGCGAACCAGACTGGTTGGCGCAACCTGATCACGCTCGCCAGTGCGGCCTATCTGGAGGGCTTCTACTACAAGCCGCGCATCGACCTGACGCGGCTCGCCGCGCACAGCGACGGATTGCTCGCGTTGAGCGCCTGCGTCGGCGGCGCACCCAGCAGCGCGCTCGTGCGCGACGATGTGCCGGCCGCGATCAAGGCGGCGGGTGCGTATCGCGATATCTTCGGCCCCGATCGCTATTTCCTCGAGATCCAGAACCACGGTCTGCCGGAGGAGGAACGGATCCGCAACCTCATGCCGGCGGTGGCGCGGGATCTGGGGTTGGAGATCGTGGCGACCAACGACTGCCATTTCCTCGAGCGCGCGCACCACGAGGCGCATGACATCCTACTCGCGATCCAGACGGGCAAGACCCTGGACGATCCCGGACGCTGGCGGTCGGCGACGCCGGAAGTCTACTTCAAGACCACGCAGGAGATGGCGGCGCTGTTCGCCGATTGGCCGGCGGCGCTGGCCAACACCGCGCGGATCGCCGACATGGTCGACTTGGATCTGGAACTACACAAGATGCTCCTACCGGCGTTCCCGCTGCCGGCGGGCTTCGCGTCGCCCGAAGACTATCTCACGCATTTGGCGCGCCAGGGACTGCGCGAGCGCTACCGCGAGATCACGCCCGACCTGGAAGATCGCCTCGAATACGAACTGGGCATCATCCGCAAGACAGGCTATACGGGCTATTTCCTGATCGTCTGGGACTTCATCGACGCCGCGCGCCGCATGGGCATCCCGGTCGGCCCGGGTCGCGGCTCAGCCGCCGGCAGCCTGGTCTGCTACTGCACGCGGATCACGGACATCGATCCGGTAGCCCATCAGCTCCTGTTCGAACGTTTCTTGAATCCCGAGCGCATCTCGATGCCGGACATCGACGTCGATTTCTGCTTCGAGAAACGGCCGGAGATCATCCGCTACGTCGAGCAGAAATACGGTCGCCAGAACGTCTCGCAGATCATCACCTTCGGGACCATGGCCGCCCGCGCCGTGCTCAAGGACGTGGCGCGGGTCCTCGGCGTCGGCTTCCAGGAGGCTGATCGGATCAGCAAGCTGGTTCCCGAGGAACTCGGCATCACGTTGAGCCGGGCGATCGAGGAAGCGCCTGGCCTCAAGGAACTCGCCGCCGAGTCGCCGCTCTACGCGAAGCTGCTGCGCAACGCGCAAGTGCTGGAGGGCTTGAACCGCCAGCCGGGGATCCATGCCGCCGGCGTGTTGATCACGCCGTCGCCGCTGATCGAGCACGTGCCGCTCTACCGCAGCAGCAAGGGCGACATCACGACCCAGTTCGACATGCGGATGAGCGAAGAACTGGGTCTGTTGAAGATGGACTTCCTGGGGCTGCGCACCCTGACCGTGATCGACCACGCCCTGCGGCTGGTGCGCGAGACGAAGGGCACGGCGCCCGCGGCCGCGGAGATTCCGACCGACGATCCCGCCACGTTCCAGCTCTTGCGGGAAGGTCGCACCGTCGGCGTCTTCCAGCTCGAGAGCAGCGGCATGCAGGAACTGGTGCGCAAGATGCAGCCGACTTGCTACGCGGACATCACGGCCGTCAACGCGCTCTACCGGCCGGGGCCGCTGGGCGCCGGTATGGACCAGGTCTTCGTGGACCGCAAACACGGCCGCAAGCGCATCGAATACAAACACCCCGATCTAGAACCCATTCTCCGCGACACCTACGGCGTGATCCTGTATCAGGAGCAGGTCATGCAGATCGCGTCGCAGCTCGGTGGCTTCACCCTCGGGCAGGCCGACAAGCTGCGCAAAGCGATGGGCAAGAAAAAAGCCGACATCATGGCCGAGATGCGGACCATGTTCCTGGCCGGAGCGATCCAACGCGGCTATGGCGCCCAGATCGCGGCGGCGGTCTTCGAGGAAATGGCTTTTTTCGCGCAGTACGGCTTCAACAAGAGTCACTCGGCCGCGTACGCGTTGCTCTCCTTGCAGACGGCCTGGCTGAAAGCCAATCACCCGGCCGAGTTCATGGCGGCCACGCTCAGCAGCGAAATGCGCAAGGCCGAACGAATCATCCACCTCATCGACGAATGCAAAGCCATGGGGCTGGCGATCAAGCCGCCCAGCCTCCAGCAGCCGCGCGCCGAGTTCGGCGTCGATCGCGACGGTGCGATCATGTTCGGGATGGGAGCGGTCAAGGGAGTCGGCACCGCGGCCATCGAGGCGATCAAGGCGGCGGCGGCACAGCTCAAGCGGCCGTTCGCAGACCTCTTCGATCTCTGCGGCAACGTTGACTTGCAGAAGGTCAACCGTAAAGTGCTCGAGAGCCTGATCCATGCCGGCGCGCTCGACTGCCTGCCGGGCGACCGCGCGACGCTGGTAGCGAATCTCGACCGTGCCCTAGCACACGGCCAAAAGGCGGCCCGCGACCGCGAAGGTGGGCAGACGAACTTGTTCGGGGCGCAGTGGGCGCAGGCGTCGTTCAAGCCGGTCCTGCAACCGGCGGCGCCCTATGATCCGCTCGTTCTCTTGTCCTATGAGCGACAGGCGCTGGGGTTCTTCCTGTCCGGCCATCCATTCCACGAATACCGCGAGTTGATCGCCTGCCTGCCGGTCACCACGACGGCGGCGGCGGCCGGCCGCGGCGAAGGCGCCTGGGTCGATCTGGTCGGCGTGGTGACGAGCTTCCGCACGCCGCGCGACAAGCACAAGCGGGTCTACGCGCGCGCTCATTTCGAGGATCAGGGCGGCATGATCGAGGTCGTGGTCTACGCGCGGCTGTATGCCGAGGCGGCCGCGCTGGTGGCGAGCGACTCCATCCTCGTCGTCGGCGGCCGCGTCCAGATCAAAGGCGACGGCACCCGGGAGATCGTGGCCGAACGCGTCACCCGGATCGACGAGGTGCTGGGCTGCTGGACGCGGGAGATCCTGCTGGACGTCGACCTGGCGGCCATGGGCCAGCGCGGGCTTGATCGTCTGGGCGAGATGCTCGCACGCTATGACCAGCCGCAGCCGCTGGCGTCGCTGGCTGCCGACGCGGGAGCGACGGAACCGGCGGCACCGGGGGAGCCGGGGGCGCCGGAGCGAGCCGCAAGCCCGGCCGCGCGGGCCGAGACGGAGTCGCGCGGCGACGCCGCCGCGGGCGGCAGCGAACAGTTGGCACTGCCGCTGCCAGTCTTGATCGACGCGCAGCGCAGCGGGCGGCGGTGGTTGCTGCAATGCGGTCGCCGGATGGCTCTGACGCGAGCCAGCATGCGGGCGCTGCGCGGCGTGGAGGGTTTGCGGGGCATCCGGCTCGATGTCAAACTGCCGGCGCCGCCGCAGCGAGGCGGCTGGAACGGCGCCAACGGATTCGCAGCGCCCGGAAGCCGGGCCATGGCGGCCGGCAGGCGAGATGCCCCGGTTGCTGGTATCGTGGAGACCGCGGGCGGGGCGCCCGGCCAGGTCGACCGCCAAACCGGGTGATGCGTGCCGGAACGATCTGAGAACACGCGTCCTGGCAAGCAGGTTGACGCATCGTCGGCGGGCTGCCTGAAGCAACGGGGCTCGCGACGGAATGAGGCGAGATGGCGGATGTTCCCAGAGGACCCTGGTTGGATTTCGAGCGGCCCATCGTGGAGCTGGAAGAGCGCATCCGCACGCTCGAAGCGTCGGCGGCCGTCAGCGGCGTCGACGCGGCGGGCGAGGTCGCGGATTTGCGGCGCAAAGCCGCCCGTCTCAGCCGTGAGATCTTCAGCAGCCTCGATCCATGGCAGCGGGTGCAGCTAGCGCGGCACGGCCGGCGGCCCACCACGCTGGACTTCATCGAGCGATTGTTCAGTGATTTCCAGCCTCTGCACGGAGACCGGCAGTTCCGCGACGATCCGGCGATCGTCGGCGGCCTGGCCCGCCTCGACGGGAGTCCGGTGCTGGTCGTCGGGCATCAAAAAGGCCGCGATACCCGCAGCAATTTGCAGCGGAATTTCGGCATGGCCCATCCCGAGGGATACCGCAAGGCACTGCGCCTGATGCAGCTTGGCGAGCGGTTCGGGCGGCCGGTGATCACCTTGATCGACACACCCGGCGCGTATCCCGGCCTTGGCGCGGAGGAACGCGGCCAGGCCGAGGCCATCGCCCGCAACCTGCGCGAAATGGCGGCGCTGCGTGTGCCGAC
>Ga0334888_1003318_pt1 | contig 16061 bp, 12 predicted proteins | sample GraSluR1_MG_FD_207227 | JGI IMG/M metagenome (GOLD analysis project Ga0334888, IMG submission 207227) | Sludge microbial communities from methane-producing bioreactor in Wageningen University, Netherlands - Granular Sludge_3_08-R1 | ecosystem: Engineered > Bioreactor > Anaerobic > Unclassified ...
CGGTCTACTGCTTGATGCTTTCAGTCTGCCTTTCTTATTTCTGTTGACATAGTAGAAGCCCTCCGAGAAGAGCATTAGAAGCTGAAAAGCTGTCCTTCGTCCTTCGTCCAAGATCGTGGACCCGTCCTTGGAGAGCAGGAGAGCGGTTCCGGCGCGCTGCGCCCAAGTTCTTCGTTCCGACGCTTCGTGTCCAGGTTCTTGGTTGAGGACAACGATATGAGGAGAGAGGGAGAGATGACGACGGGGCTGGGGTTTGGGGTCTGGTAAGAACGAGAAGAGCAAAAGACGTTCACCGTCTGCCGGAACGAGAGTGCCTTAATCCGTCATTCTGAGCTCGACTCAGAATCTGGTTTTCTAAGGAGCGAGATCCCGTATAGGAGCACTACGGGATGACGAGAAATTCTCGTTTTCTCTTGAGCGAAGCGAACTCTCGAAATCTCTCGTGGTCTTTTTCCGTCTTACCGACAACCCACAACGAGCAACGTACAACCGATCTCAAGAGCCTACACGCCCCACCGCAAGCGGTCCCCCCCGCTCGAGCGGGGAATTAGATCAAGAGCGTCAAGATCAGCCCGCGAAGCGGGACTAGCGCGACGCAGTCGTACTGGCATCGCGAAGCGATACTGGCCGCCGAAGGCGACTGGCGATTCCAAGGAACGAGATCCCGTATAAGAACACTACGGGATGACGGGATCGGGGTCCGGGATGACATTATAGGTGCACTAAGGGATGACAGCAATTCTCTGTCGGCTCTTGCCAACAACCTACAACCCACAACCTACCACGGTTCTTACTGCTTGCCGAAGGCGACTGGCGTTTCCAGAGAGCGAGATCCCGTATAGAACCATTACGAAATGACAGTGAGAAGAATCGTCAGTCCCTGTTTTCGCTTGATTTTCGATGACGTTATGAAGGACGGATTTTCAAGCGATTAGTGGCCAGCGGTTCTTTCAAACGTTAAAGAAGGGTAGGAATTCTTCTTGCGATGCGCCAAATACGCGGGATTTCGTGGAAATACAAGTTATTAAGTTTCAGAATGGAACAAAATGTAATGGCTTCTTGAATGCGCAATAAACGATTATTCATGGATATCTGGGCTTCTGGTTTATTCTCTATGGCTAAATCACTTACGATGTATTTGGTTTTTCCCTTCTTCTCATATAAAGTAAGTTGTGTACTAGTCTCATCGTGAAACAAAATACTTCTACTCACTTTTTTGATGAAGCCTATAGATTTCTGACTGAATGATACGTGTTTTAGGGAGGTGCTTTCAATGGCAAGAACTATGTTAGTTTTGCTGGGTGTTTTTTTGATGTTCACATCGGCTTTTGCTTTGATCGAAGCTGAGCCGCTGTCTATCAACACTTCTGGTGTAGACAGAATGCCGTGGGTCTTTGAAGACTCTATCTACTTCGTTACTCAGGGCTACAACATCTATCAGGCTACTTGGGATAATGGAGAGTGCGGCGAACCTGAACCGGTGAAGGGAGCTGTAAACTCTTCTCAGAACGAGATCAGTCCATGCGTAATCAGAAACAACGATGGCGAACTCGTAATGTATTTCGGTCGATATACTGGTTCAGACAGGGATTACGACTTCTTCAGGTCGGTTTTCAATGAAGAAAAGGGCGAATGGGGAGAACCCGAGGTTGTCTTGGAACTGAGCACAGAGACTCAAGACTGGAAGATATGGGTAAATGGCGATGAAACAAAGGCCTACGTCACTACAAAGGGTGCCTTTGGCGGGCTAGAACCAACAGGTGTGAGAGATATCTGGATTTCCGAGAAGGAAAACGGCAAGTGGTCGACCCCTACAAAAGTAAATGAAGTAAACTCGAGTGGCAATGAATGGTCTGTCTTCGTCGACCCTGATGGAAAGATCTGGTTTGATTCATCGAGAGACGATTCCATAGGGGGCTACGATATCTATTTCTACGATCCTTCTACGGGCGAAATCGGTCATCCCGAGATGATGATCAATTCTTTCTACGATGAAAGAAGTCTGTGGACAGATGGCACGATGATAGTTTTCTCGACTGTTGACAGACCCAATGGTATGGGCGGATACGATCTCTTCATCGCCAAACTGGAATAGAACCTGTCTCTTTTTGTAGAGCCTGTTCATTGTCTTTGATGGTGAGCAGGCTTTGATTCCGATTTCGAGAGGTGATGGCTTTGCATAGTTTGTCCAAGGCGGAAAAGGACGTCTTTTATGAACTCTGGCGGAATGAAGGCGGATTGTCAAGAAAATCGATAGCCAAAGCAACGAATTTGAGCAAAGCCACTATTTCTAGACTAACTCAGCAACTGATTGAAAAGGGCTTTGTTCTGGATAGTCCTCCGGTGCCGTCTGCGCACAAAGGAAGACCGTATTCGGTGCTGAATGTGAATAACGGAGAGTTGCTTGTCGGCGGAGTTCACATACATTCCAAAACGATGAACATAGTCTTGGGAGATTTGTCAGGCAGAGTTAAGCACGCGAGATCTCTGGATCATTCAAGATATGATGTTCTGGACAAACTGTATGAAATACCCAAGATTATTCGGAACAGCTTCGATGAGAGTATATCTGCGGTTCTCGTTTTCAGCATCGTGACTCCGGGGATCGTCGATGAATCGACAGGCAATGTCGTGAAGAGCTTCTACACGCGGAGTGAAACGGTAAATCTCAAGAAGCTAAGCGATGAATGGAAGACAACACTTGAGATAGAGAATGACGCTAACGCCCTGCTGGTCTCAGAAATGCTTCTGGGTTCCATTCCCTTAAGAGACGCATTATATATTGACAGGGAGTTCGGAGCTTCTCTCGTGCTTAACGGAAGGATTTTCAGAGGGCCGCATGGCGGAGCGGGAGAATTCGGACATCTTCAGGTAGACCCTTCCGGGCCAGAGTGCTGGTGCGGCAAAAAGGGATGTGTTGCTGCCTTTTTCGATCCCAAAAACCTTCACGACAGATTTTCCGGGTTGGTGCCAAACGGCAGCCTGAGAATGGACGATCGTTCCTTCTTGAGATTTCTGAATGAACTATATTCTGAGAACAGCAACGAAGAATACGTGAGAGCCTTTCAACGGCTACTTGACAAACTTGCAGCAGCTATTGCAAATGTAGTCGACTTGCTCGGGCTTGAAACGATAGTGCTCAACAGCCGCAATCCTTTCTTCTCCGACAAGGCGGTTGACTACCTTAGAAAGAAAGTGTTCGATATGTCACTGGGCCACACCGAACTCGAAATGATGATTCTTAAGGTTACGGAACAAAAGCTTCTGAGAACACCCCTCGCTGTTTCAGTAGGGAGAATACTGGGAGTCTTTTAGGAGGTGCGTTTTATGAGAAAGAGAGTTATGGTTTTCTTTATTGCCTCGTTGCTCTTGATTACTTCTGCAATGGCAAAAACAACTATTGTCCACTGGATGCACCATTCACCGAGCAGAGCGATGATTATCATGGAAATGGCTTCAAAGTTCATGAAGGAAAACCCCGATGTAGAAATCAAGGTTCAGACAATACCGTATTCGGAGTATAAGACTAAACTACTTGCTGCTCTGGCTGCGGGAAGTGGGCCAGATGTCGCGCAGATCCCGGCAATGGCCATGCAGGAGTTCTACGGTTATGGATTGATTCGACCGCTAGCGGCCAGTGTCGCAACAGCCGAAGAGATGAGAGAGAAATGTATTGACGCGGCCATTGACAAGCTGATTATCGATGGTCAGTTGTACGGCTTTCCGACTGATGTTCAGACAATTGTTCTCTTCTACAATCCGTATCTTTTCGAACAGGCGGGCCTTGACGCATATAGCCCTCCTCAGACCTGGACCGAACTCCTTGAGTATGCAAAAGAACTGACGATTTGGGAAGGGAATAAAATGGTTCAGTCCGGGCTGGGAATTGAAGGCTATGAACCCGTTATTGAAAGCTTCATGAGGCAGGCGGGTGCAACGTTCTTGGTAAGCGATGAAGAAATGAAAGTCGCATATGAAGATGCCCAGCTCGAGGGCCTGAAATTCTTGACTGATGCAGTACTGGAACATAAGGTATATGTACCGGAATTTGGTTCGAGGTGGACCGGATTCAGACAGATAAAAGAAGCGATGGTATTCGGACATGGAGCAATGGTAGGTTCTTTCCAGGTAGGTGGGCATCCCGATCTTGAATTCAGAACTGCACTCCCTCCGGCACACCCCGAGACAGGAAACAGAAGCTCGGTTCTGACAAGCTGGGCTCTCGTTCTCATGAGCGATTGCAGAACCCCCGAAATTGCTTCGGAATGGCTAGCGTTTATTAGCTCACCCGAAGCCCAGAAACTGTGGTTCAAGGACACAGGAGAGCTCCCTTCTTATTATAGTGTGATAAATGATCCTGAGTTTTCGGATGATCCTTTGTTGAGCCCGATTCTGGATTCGCTGAACTATGCTGTCCCAACGTTCTCTGCAGGCTGGGGAAATCCAGCGGCTCTTCTTAGGGAAACGGCGTACAACAACGTAATCAACAAAGGCGCAGATCCTGAAGAAGCACTGAGAAAGGCGATAAACGAAATCAACCAGTATCTGGAAGAGACTTTTGGAATATTCTGATCCTAGACCAGGGGCTGACGGCAGGCCCGATGCGGAGGTCTTTCGATGTTCGAGCTATCCAAGAATGTGTTGAGTAAAATCCTAATAGTTGTAGGCCTTTTCCTGTTAATTCTCTCTTTTTTTCTGCCCTACGCATCGGGAGAAGTTCAATTCAGGGTTTTTGACTTCTCTTTTTGGGGAACGGTTAACCTTCTGCCCGTTTATATTGTTTTGGTCTGCCTTTTTGTATTGTTCCTTGCGATAAGAAAGATCTCATTTCTGCTGGGGACAGCTGTTTCTTTGCTGGTGCTGAACATCACTGTCATTTTCATGAGAACCGAATGGCAGGAGGTTCTGAGATCTAAGTTCTTTCTTGATTTTCTGGGCATTGCCGGTTACGGATGGTGGATTTCTTTGGTCGGCAGCGCAGCGGTAATCGTCGCTGTCGTAAGGCTGATATCCGACAAGAAGAGAGCTCCATATCTATTTATTCTGCCGTCCATATTCGGGGTCTTCTTTCTCACTTTCTTCCCGGCAATGTTCGCTTTCTTTATCTCGTTTCACAGGTGGAATATCCTCGTGCCGAACAAACCATTCGTGGGGCTCGCGAATTTCACGAAGGCCTTTTCCGACGAGTATTTTCTGAGATCGCTCTGGATAAGTTTCAAATACGCTCTTGGGGTAATACCAACGAAAATCGTGATTTCCTTTTTCTTTGCTCTTCTCATTTACTCAATTCCTAAATTCAAGAGCGTATTCAGGGTGATATATTTCCTTCCGGCTGTTACTTCTGTCGTAGCGATAAGCGTTATCTGGACCTGGATATATCATCCGTATTACGGAGTGGCCAATTATCTAATAGGCCTCTTCGGAGGAGAACCGGTGAACTGGCTGGGCAATCCCGAAATCGCCATCTGGTCTGTTGTTCTGGTTTCTGTCTGGAGATCCGTTGGATACAGCATAATAATCTTCCTGGCCGGGCTGAACAATATACCTAGGATCATTCTGGAGGCTTCGGACATCGACGGAGCAACGCGCTGGCAGAAGGTTAAGAACATCATAATCCCGCTAATGAAGCCTTCACTGGTTTTTGTGTTCATAACTTCGACGATCGGCGCGATTCAGGTCTTCACGGAGATATACATGATGACGGGAGGAAATGCCGATACTAAAACGGCCGTCTTCTATATCTGGCAGACCGGCTTCAATAAGCTGCAGATGGGGTATGCGAGTTCAATGTCGATCGTTCTATTTGCAATAATCTTGGTGATTACTCTTATTCAGATGAGGCTCACAAAGATTTTCAAGGAGGAGTGACCTTGAGATCGAAGAGGAAGACCGACCTTATTGTCCATTCTATTTCATACACGCTGTTAATAGCGTTCTCCATAATAATGATCATGCCTTTTGTATGGATGATCTTGTCTACATTCAAAGACCAGAGTGAGCTTATGAGATTTCCCCCAAAGTTTCTGCCTGACAAGTTCTCGCTGAAGAATTATGTCGAGGTATTCAGTTCAGTTCCCTTTTTGAGGTATTATCTGAACAGTATACTTATAACTACCGTGGCTGTCACTCTCACATTGCTCACATCCAGCCTTGCCGGCTTTGCCTTTGCAAAATACAAGTTCAAAGGCAGAAATACCATTTTCAAGACTCTGCTCGGCGCGATGATGATTCCTTTTCCCGTCACCATAATCCCGCTGTATATCATGATCTACAATCTAGGCCTTGTAGACACCTACTTGGCTCTGATCGTCACGGGTTCGGTAAGCATATTCGGGATCTTTCTGATGAGGCAGTTCATTGTCACTATCCCCGACGACCTGATAGATGCTGCCAGGATAGACGGGTGTTCCGAATTCCAGATTTTCAGAATCATAGTTATTCCAAACATAAGAGCGCCGCTCTCTGCTCTTGCAATCTTTTCCTTCATGGCGACCTGGAACGCTTTCCTGTGGCCTCTTCTGGTTGTTAACAATGACGAGCACAGGACGGTCCAGCTCGGAGTACAGTATTTTACCCAGCGTTACGGCGATTTGATGCATCTTCAGATTACGGCAGCCGCGATGGCCGTTATACCGATAGTGGTGTTGTATCTCTTGTTGCAGAAGCAATTCATCGAGGGCATTACGATGACCGGTTTGAAGGGCTAGTAAGGGGTGATAATATGAAGAAGCTCTTGACATCTTTTGTCTTTATCCTATTCTTATCTTCCGTCTTTCTTTCAATGGAAGGCAGTGGACCTGAGAATATCGTGATCTTGATTTGTGACGGGATGGGTTTTAACCATCTATATTTATCGGAACTCGTAACGGGAGAAGCCATGGGAAGCCACAGTCCCGTAGTCAGTATCGGCAGAAACGAGGCTTTAGATAATCTTGTCACCGATTCCGCAGCAGCCGCAACCGCTATCTTTTCCGGTGTTAAGACAATTACTGGATATCTGGGAGTGAATGCATTAGGTGAAGAAGTGAATACTCTAGCGGATATCCTGAAGGAGCAGGGTTGGTGGCTCGGCCTGATAACGAACACACGTTACTACGATGCCACTCCGGCAGCCCTTTACGCTCACGCTCAAAGGAGTGAAACGGAAGTAATCACAGACTTTCTCATGGAGAGTCCTTTTGATCTCTTCTATGCCGGCGGTCTTGAGCAGCTGGGCGTCAATCCCTTCACTCAGAAGCCGACTCCAAGAAGCAGAATACACGAACTGATTGCTAGCGGCTACAGGGTCCTCGGGCTGAATTTCGAAGAGCTCGGATCGCCGGAGCCAGAAGCCCTAAAAGGGACAGTTGCACTTGTAACCATGGGAGACAAGAGCTTTGAGAACGAATTGCTTCCAGGTGAACCCACTCTCCTCGAAATGGTCGATAGAGCTTTCGAAGTTTTAATGACTGAAGAGAGAAGCAAGTTTCTGGTAATTGAAGCCGGCAGAATAGACGATGCTTCTCATGTAAACGATTCAGAGGCTGTGCTGGCAGAGCTGAGCGCTTTCAGAGACGTGCTGTCTTATCTGCTTACCCGGTTGTCTCTGGACAGAGATCTATTGATCGTGCTTTCTGATCACGAGACGGGAGGGGTCGCGGTACCTTACGGCAAGCCAGATGGTGACTTTACTTTGAGCTGGTCCAGTAACGATCACACGGCTGCTTATGTGCCCATAATTGCCTACGGCAAAGGATCACAGGTTTTCTCGGGTTTCTATCACTTGAAGGAGATTCCCCGAAAGATTTGCGGATTACTGGATGTGAGTATATGCGTAGAATAGTATTTCTTTTTTTGCTTTATGTGTTACTAGGAGGATCGCTAATGGCGACGTCTTTGACTGTCATGACATACAATATAAGACATGGATTGGGAATAGATGGTGTCCTGGATTTCTCGAGAGTTGTCGAGACTATAAGGGGTGTGGATCCGGATATTCTCATCCTCAATGAAGTAGATCAGGAAAACCCACGGAGTGCAGGACTGAGACAGGCAGAGATTATTGCGGAAGAGCTCAACATGAGTTACTTCTTCAGTCTAGCAGAGGGCAAGAGCAACTACGGGAACGCTGTTCTCAGCAAATTCCCGATAAAGGCCAAATTTGGCTTCGTGCTTCCGAGACCTGAATGGATGCTTGCCGTGGATAGAGGATGTGCCGCGATAGTCACTGAGGTTGACGGCCGGGATATCCTGGTTATGGGGACGCATCTCGGTCTTGGTGGAATTATGGAAGTCCAGACAGAGCTCAGGAAGATCCTTGAGGTGTATCTTGAGTACGAAGAGATTCCGGCAATTATCGCCGGAGATCTTAACGCCGAATGGTATGATCTCCAGTACGGCGTCCCTGAGTTTTTCGATCACTTCAGATCGGTGAACCATGAGCTCGACAAGAGTCTTCACACAATCCCGGCAGATAGACCGGGCAAGCAGATTGATTATATCTTCGTGAATCACTATTTCGATATTATCGACGCATTTACCGTCGATTCGTACGCGTCAGATCATCTGCCCGTCGTTTCGAGGCTCGTCCTGAAATGAAGAATATTCCTCTTCTTTTCGTTACTATCGACTCACTCGGTCCTGAGGTTTTACAGAAGGCCAGGACTCCTTTCCTGGATAGTGTTGCCGAGACTGGTTCAACGGTTAAGGATATGAGATCGTGTTTTCCCACGCTGACAACACCCATGATGAGCACCATTTTGACGGGCGTGTATCCCGAGAAACACGGCATATTCTCTAACACTATCTTGAACAGAGAGGAGATGAAAGTTGAGGGTAGACTCCGGGATCTCAGAAGACCGCCAGTGACAGATTGTCTGTACGAGAACAACTACAGTATTCTCTCCATACAGCATTTCATGCTTCAGGGAAGAAAGGGGGTAAAGCACGTTCAGGTTGACGGAAATAGAAGCGGTGCTATCCGCAAGGCACTGAGAAGAGAGTTGAAGGAGAAGAAGTATGACGCCATCTTTTGTCTCTATCAGTCTTTAGACAGTGCAGGACACAAATACGGGCCGCTGCATTCTAAGACGATAAGAGAATTAGAAGAGATTGACGGCGAGTTGAAGCTTCTGGTCGATTTTCTGGAAGAAACGATTGGAGAGTCTGTCATCGTCATCACTTCTGATCATTCAATGTCATTGGCTGACAGTCCCACTGATTCTGATTTAGGTGAAGTCATCACAAGCATCGGTCTCAATGCAGAACTGGGCAAGGAGGGAAAGAGTGTTTCAAAAGAGACAGATGTTCTGATCCTCAAATTCCCCACCGTAAACATCTACACTCTGACAGAAAAAGCAATAGACAGGACAGCACTGCTCGTGGACGCTCTGAAGAAGATCAGTGTAGTTGACAGAATCTATACAAAAGAAGAAATGAAGAAGTTGCATAACCCGGAGTACGCCGACATAGCTTTCTGTATGAAGAGAGGCTATTCAAACTCATTGAAGTTGAGAAGGCCCGGGTCTTTTTTTGGATATCACGGAACATACCACGAGGAGCCCGCCGTGTTCATGTTCAGAGATATTCACAAGATAAAGAACTGTGTTGAGAGGGGTACACTAGTCGATATTGCACCAACAACTCTCGATTTGCTGGATGTAAAATCATCTGTCGATTTCGATGGAATATCACTGAAGAAGTGAGGTTTGAAAATTGATTCTGACAAAACTTGATTATCATCTGCACACAAGCTATTCAGATGGAGAGATGAGTTTCCCCCAGCTTCTTGAAGCTTTGGAAGGAAATGTTAATGTCTGTGGCGTGACCGACCACTTTGAGCTAAACCATCCGTGTAGCATAGAATTCACAAAAGACTATCTCGAGGCCTTCGGAGCATTCAGAGAACGCGCCAGTAGACTCGGCATCTTTGCTCATCTCGGCGTGGAGACCGGGCTAGGGAAGAGCGGCATACTGTTACCCTATATGATGAGTGAAATTGAGTACGTCATTGCGAGCCTTCATAGAGTTCCTCTACAGGGAGCAAGCAGTGAAGAATACTGGGGAGCGTATAAAGGCATCATAGCCGAAAACGCACGAAGAGGAGGCTTTCAGATTCTGGGACACGTTGAGGGCTATCTTCCGCTTTTGCCTCTTCTTGATTGTGATCCGGGGTTCGACAAAAAAAGAGAAATTGAGCGGCAAATCATTCATAAGTACTTCACACCTGACTGGTACTCACACTTGGCAAAGGATCTGGAGGCTAACAGCATTGCGCTTGAAATACATGAACCATCTGAAACACCACGATTATCTGTTCTGGACATCATGAAACGATCCGGAGTCGTTTTCTCCTTTGGAACCGATTCTCACATACCCGAGCAGGTGTCGAAGAGAAGCTATCTGAAAATGGTTATCCAGGAACTCGATCTGAAGGAAAGTGATTTTCTCGATATCGAGACAATTAAATCGAAAATATAGAGTATTTCGGGAGGAGCTAAAAATGACAAACGTAGGGATTATCGGTTGCGGAATGATGGGAAAGGTTCATTCCGTTGCGTACAGCGGCCTGCGAAACGTCAATGTGAAGGCAGTGGCGAGTCTCTCAAGGGAACAGTCTCTAGAGTGCGCAAGACTCACCTCTTCAAAAACATATACTGTAGAAGAGATATTCACAGACGATGGAATAGATATAGTCAGTATCTGTACACCTACGGATACACACAGGGATCTTGTCGTGGAAGCGGCAAAAAACAAGAAGCACGTTTTCTGCGAAAAACCAATAGCCCACACTCTTAAAGACGCTCAGGAAATGGTTGAGGTCTGCAAGGAGAACTGCGTTTCACTGGGTGTGAATCATGTGGTGAGATTCTTTGACGCATACTCTGGGGCAAAGAGCCTTATGGAAGACGGTGCGATCGGAGAGGTAGTAATGGCAAGGCTTTATCGTGGCGGCGTGTTTCCACGGCACGGTTGGGGCAATTGGTTTGATGAACTAGACAAGAGCGGCGGAGTCCTTCTTGATCTCTCAATTCACGACTTCGATTTCTTGAGAACGCTCATGGGAGAAGTGGAATCCATAACCGCAAGAAGTGTTAAATTCACTCCTTCCCATCCGGGCAGAAATAGAGATCATGCCATTGCTATTCTAAGATTCGCAAACGGTTCGCTGGCTCATGTTGAGGGAAGCTGGGCAGAACCGGAAAACGCACCTTCGAAATTTACAACATCTTTTGAATTTGTGGGTAAAGAAGGAATGATTACCTACGACAGCGACGAGGACTTCACTATGAGAGTGCAGACGGTCTCCAAGAGCTTTTCGTCATTCTCAAGGAGTACCCCAGCTACTGATCCTTATAGATTGCATATACGCAAGTTCATCGAAGCGACAAAAGATGACAGAAAGGTCCCCGTCGATGGTAACGAAGCTATTGAGGCGCTGAAAATCTCACTTGCCGCCAACCAATCAGCGGAAAGCGGGAGACGTGTGAGACTTCTGGAGGTGGTGTAGGTGTTCAGGATTGGAGTTCTTGGAATCGCCCATTCTCATGGAAACAGCTATATAAGGCAAATTCAGTCCTTCTCAGATATGAGCGTCACAGGTATATTCGATCATAACTCCGGCAGAGCAAAAAAATCCTCAGGTCTCTTCGGAATACAAGCCTTTGAAGATCCGCTAGAACTAATCGAGAACTCCGATGCGGTTGTAGTTACTTCCGAAAACTCATTTCACAAGCACTACGCGGAACTCGCTATGAACAGCGGCAGGCATGTGCTTTGTGAAAAGCCCATCGCCACAACCGAAGATGATGCAAGATCGATGCTGGAAACGGCGAAGAGTAATAACGTGGTCTTTCAGATGGCCTTTCCTGTGAGATACGCGCCTTCCATTCAGCAGGCAAAAAAAGAGATACAGTCGGGTAAGCTTGGCAAAATCCTATCGGTTTCGGCGACAAATCACGGAAGAATGCCCGGCGTATGGTTCGTAGACGAGAAGCTTTCTGGAGGCGGAGCGGTTATGGATCACACCGTCCACGTCGTGGATATTGTCCGCTGGCTTCTGGAAGCTGAGATTGTCGAGGTATCGGCTGAGTATGGAAGACTCATTTACGATATTCCCGTTGAAGACTGTGGCCTTCTTCTGCTAAGTCTTTCCGACGATTCTTTTATGAGTCTCGACTGTAGCTGGTCAAGGCCTGAAGCCTATCCTTACTGGGGAGACGTCACCCTCAATCTTGTCGGCACAGAGGGTTCGCTAAGGATAAGCGCCTTTGATGGAAAGCTCAAAGTCTTCTCGAACAAGAGAGGCATCTTCTGGCAGAATTTCGGTGAGAGTTTCGACAGGGCGCTGGTGAAGGAATTCGCTGATTCCGTAATGAAGAAAAGAAAACCTTTGACTTCAGGAGAAGACGGACTTGAAGCTCTAAGAGTTGCTTTAGCAGCATATGAAAGCGGAAGAATTCATGAACCGGTTCATCTGAATCATTAGCAGCTGCCAGTCATGAAAGACAATTAAAGGTGGTGGATACTATGAAAGGGAAAAAGGCATTGCTCGTTTTGGTAATAGCGATCATGAGTATCGTGACCTTCGGCCAGATAGAAGTGGCGATGTTGCCGTTTTGCTCTAGCGGTATAGAGAGGATGCCATGGCTTCACGAAGGTATTCTTTATTTCATCGGGACAAACTACGATATCTACTATACAACGTTTGAAAACGGAGAATGGGCTGAACCTCAATGGCTTCCAGGAGATATCAACACATCGGAGTATGAGATCAATCCCTGTGTGATAGAAAATGACGGGGTGTTGGTTATGTATTTCGCCAGATACTCAGCCGACACTGACTATGATTTCTACAAATCGGTATTTAATGAAGAGAAGGGCGGCTGGACAGAAGGAACTCTAATAACTGAACTCAGCACGGATAAGAAAGAGTGGGACATATGGGTCAATTCGGACGAGACTGTCGCGTATTTCACTTCGGGAGGCACCTATGATGGAAAGGAACCTATCGGAGGAAGAGATATCTGGAGATCTGAATTGGTCGACGGGAAATGGTCAACGCCGGAGAATCTCAGCTTCCTTAACACTGGCGGCGATGAATGGTCTGTATTTGTCGCTCCAGATGGTTCCATATGGTTTGATTCGGCAAGGGATGACTCAATTGGAGGATATGATATTTATCGCTGGGATCCTTATACCCGGAGTATAGAGCACCCCGGAGAACGCATAAACACATTTCTAGACGAAAGGAGTTTGTGGACCGATGGACAGATACTGTATTTTTCAGGATTGAACAGACCTGATGGTGCGGGCAGCTACGACATTTTCACATTGTTATCTCCTCAAGAACCGGCAGCTGAAAAAGAACCAACGGTCGAAAGCGCAGCCCCGATAAGTGTGACGATCAATGATATTAGACAGAGACTAGAGGGGAGATACTTGCTTCTTGACAACACCGTTGTGGCTGAAGGAGTAGCCATGGTCAGCTCGGGTCTTTGGCATAACTCGGCGAACTACTTCGCTCTTACGGATAAGAGCGCTGGTATCCTCGTCTATGCTCACGGTTTCAAGGAGCCCCTTGTAGAAAAAGGAGATCTTGTACGAGTGAAGGGACCTCTCACCACAATTGGTTATACAACAGATGTAAACAGCCTTGTTATAAGACCGGCCTCTCCTGACGATATTGAGATAATCAGGAAGGGAGAAGCATTGCCAGATCCTGTGATTATTTTCACTGATTCTGCAAAGAGTCAGCTCAGAAGTCTCGAAGGTTCGTTGGTAATGATTTTCGGGAAGATAAGCGCTTACGACAACGAAACAATCACCAGAGGATTCTGGCTGACGGGTCCTTCAGACCGTGATTTTGACAACGTATCGTCCGGAATGCGTGTTAAGTTCTATGACTATGCGGGCATCAACATATCATCTCTTGACAATGGAAGCTTTGTTGCGGTGCAGGGAGTTCTGATTCAGGACAATGAAGGGGCTTTCTATATAAGGCCTACCGTCGACGAAGATATCCGAGAGCACACAGAAAACAGGGTATTGTTCCTAACCACAATTGCCAGAAAAGACCTTCTCACTCCGATAGAGGAAGAACCTGAAACCGCAAAAGGAGAAGAAGAATCGAGAGATCTTATACTTCCCGAAAACGTAGAAGCCGTCACTCAGTTTTTATCGTCCGATAATGACTTCTTTTCTGCGAACATTTCCGGGACTTCAAATGGGAAACAGGTTTTTGCTAGCCTCTACAAGGAAAAGGGAACAAGATCCAAGAACTATCCACCCGCAATCTATGAAGTCGTTCAGGGAAGCGTGTCAATCAAGATACCCTTCCCCGGAGAAGCCGAGTACCCATATCTCAAAGACAATATACTGGTCTTCGCAGGAAGGATACTCCCTGATGATCAGAACACTAGTTGGAAAATACATTCGTATGACACGGCAACCAAAGAGATTAAGACTCTAACATCAGAGAACTATGACCAAATCGAACCAGTCATCTCTCCTAAAAAGGACTTCTTGCTTTACTCTGAAAGAAGAGACGGAATTTGGTTTGTCGTTAGGCAGGATTTGTCCTCCAGGGAGAGGACAACTGTCGTCGAAAACGCGCGATCACCTACTTTGTCCCCAACGGGCAACGATGTCGCCTTTCAGTACTGGAACGGGAATAGTTGGGACATCATGACCCTGAACATGAAAACCGGCAAGACAACTGGAATTCTCAGCAGCTCGTTCAACGAGTTTTCTCCCGCGTGGTCGCCGCATGGCACAAAGCTTGCGTTTGTTGCCGATTACAGAGGAGAGACAGAAGTATTCGTTATTGATCTCTTTGATTATTCGGTTATTTCAGCAACCAAAGGTATCTCTTTATCCACAGATCCGTTCTGGCTGGATGAGAACACACTGGGTTTTACAATGAAGACGAATCTTGGATGGAATATCGTTAAGACAAGTGTCTTACCTAAAGAAAAGTCTCCATCTGAGAGTGTTATTTCAGAAGATAGATTCATTGCATCTCCAAGATTCGCCTTCCCATATCTGAGTGATAATCGCATCCTTGAGATAGTTACTGGAGAAGGGTATTCACAGCAAGGAGCAAGACTACTCGGCAAAACGGGCAACACTTATGAGTTGTCACTAATCGACGATAACATCTACTTAATACCAGATCGGATTCCTGAAGGCCTTTATTCCCTAGAGGTTTTCGCAGAGAGTTCCGGCCTATTTTACAGGCAGCTGGAAGAAAATGCTCTCAGGGTAGGCTCATTGGATGACTCCTTTACCTTTATTCATATCACAGACCCGCATCTCGATCTGCCTGGTAAACCGGAGAATATGCTCTTGTTCGAAAAACTGCTGAGTGAAATCAGAGAAGAAAGCCCCGATTTCATGTTAATAACAGGGGATCTTTCCAGCTCAGCACTTTCCTACACAACTGACTGGGAATTCATAAAGAAGAAGATTCTCGAATACTGTGACTTTCCCGTATTCCTTGTTCCCGGTAATCATGATACTCAAAGGTCAGGAAAGATTAACGGCATTGAGTTATGGGAAGAGGTGTTTGGACCTTGCTATTGCAGCTTTGACTGGAGCTCATGGCACTTCATTGGATTAAACACCGCAGATTCAGAGTACGGATTTGTGAGCGGCGTAGTGTCTGAGGAGCAAATGGAATGGATAACAAAAGAATTGGAAAGAATAGGAAGCGAGAAAATCATACTCTTCGGTCATCACAACTTCTACGATGATCGATGGACCTTCTTCGAAGAAACAGGACAGAGACGAGAGCTGCTTGACCTCTTTAGTAGGAGCAAGGTCGCCCTGGCTCTCTTTGGTCATAGACATAGTGATGCGATAGATTATTCACTTAACACTCTTGCAGTTACGACAAAGAGGGCAGTGGAAACTGATGGCACGCTGGCATACAGAAGAATAATTGTGGAAGAAGGTCAAATTGTAGAGCTGGTTGAAGTAGAACCAAAGAGCTCGGTGATTTTCTAACAACTGCAGGTACCAAGATGCAAATTGAAGGATAGTACGGTTCTTCGTTCCGACGCTTCGCGTCCAGGTTCTTGGTT
>Ga0334888_1003319_pt1 | contig 16060 bp, 10 predicted proteins | sample GraSluR1_MG_FD_207227 | JGI IMG/M metagenome (GOLD analysis project Ga0334888, IMG submission 207227) | Sludge microbial communities from methane-producing bioreactor in Wageningen University, Netherlands - Granular Sludge_3_08-R1 | ecosystem: Engineered > Bioreactor > Anaerobic > Unclassified ...
AAGGTTCGAATGCGTTGCCAGTCTTTTCCGTTAATATCGAGTTCGATATTCTTTTTGGTGAGAAATTTTATTTCTCGTTCCTCTTCTAAACCTAACAACTTTACGGCTTGTTGACGAAGCTTAAACTTTTGAATTTTTCCACTGGCTGTGGTTGGAAAATTTTCAACAAAAAAGAAATAGGAAGGGATCTTATACCTTGATATGCGATCCCAACAAAAATCCTTAGCTTCTATTTCAGTCATCTCTTTACCGGGTTTTAATTGGACAAAAGCCACCACTTCTTCGCCATAATAGCGGCTGGGGACTCCTACAATTTGGACATCTTTAATTTTTGGGTGGAGATAGAGATATTCCTCGATTTCTCGGGGATAGATATTTTCTCCACCACGGATAATCATATCTTTCAAGCGGCCAGTAATCCGGTAGTATCCATTCTCATCGACGATTGCGATATCACCAGAATGAAGCCATCCATCAGGTTCGATAACTTTTTGAGTCTCCTCAGGCATATTGTAATAACCCTTCATGACGTGATACCCTCGAGTACAGAGCTCCCCAGGTTGATTAAGCCCTACCTTTTCACCGGTAATAGGATCAATGAGCTTCACTTCGACTCCGGGAAGCAGTCGACCTACTGTACTCACCCTTAATTCCAAGGGGTCGGTTGTACGAGTCATAGTAATTCCTGGTGAAGATTCAGTTAAACCATAAGTAATGCAGATTTCTCTCATATTCATTTCTTCAACGACTGCTTTCATAACCTCGGTTGGACAGGGTGACCCGGCCATGATTCCAGTTCTCAATGAAGTAAGATCGAATTTGGTTTTTTTCATTTCTTCCAATTCAGCAATAAACATAGTAGGAACGCCATGAACTGCTGTACATTGAACATCTTGAATGGCTTCCAAAACCCTTCGAGCTCGAAAACTTTCCACTGGAACCATAGTTGCTCCCGAGGAGACACACAACATAGTTCCCATGACACATCCAAAGCAATGAAAAAAGGGCACAGTAATGCAAAGCTTGTCTTCTGGAGTAAAATTGAGACAATCTGCTTGACTTTTGGCATTACCAATGACGTTGGTATGGGTCAGCATAACTCCCTTGGGGAATCCAGTCGTCCCTGAAGTATACTGCATATTCACTACATCATCTGGGGTAATTTCTTCCTGTCTCTTCTGATATTCCTCATCAGATATCTGGCTTGATAGCTCGTATAAATCATCATATCGGAACATTCCCGGCATCCGTTCTTCTCCGATAGCAATAACATTCTTTAAATATGGGAATTTTTTCGATTTTAATTGTCCCGGTTGACAGGTTTTCAGTTCTGGACAGAGTTCATAAACCATATTAAAATAATCTCTCGGCTGATGAACCCCACCAACTAAAACTAACGTTGATGAATCTGATTGTTTCAAGAGATATTCCAGTTCAAAGGATCGATAATGGGTGTTGACGGTTACCAATACTCCTCCCATCTTGGTACTCCCAAACTGGGTCAATACCCATTCAGCTACATTATTTGCCCAGATGGCAATATTGGATCCTTTCTTAAGGCCTAACGCCATGAACCCTTTGGCAACTTGATCACATTTCTCTTTAAACTGCTGATAGGTCAACCGAAGACCGGTAGAATGATAGACTAATGCGTCTTTTTCTCCCAAATTTTCAGCCATCAAATCAACCAACTGTCCAACGGTGATTTTTCCAACTTTATATTCTGGAGCCCTCATGAAACACCTCACACTATATAAATTGCTACCTTGCACAAAATTATATTATGCCACAAGTAAGGGAAAGGGGGAATGAGGGAGGATTTCTTTTTGTCATTCTGAGGAGTCCGGTGTTTTTTATACCGGACGACGTGAGAATCTCATCTTTTATTCATTTTTCTTTATCTGATCTCAGGATAACAAGTAAAAAGAAAAAAACACCCTCCCCGCCTTAAAGCGGCACCCCTCCAAGGAGAGGAATTGTTGAGTTTATTCCCCCATTGAGGGGGGATTTAAGGGGGGTGTGCCTTTTTCATTCTTATTTAATCACTTTTCACTTATTCCTGCATTTACAAGATAAACCTTTATATCAATTAATTAAACAATATGAGGAAGAAAACCCAAGATTCGACATGCCATGGCATGTCGCTACATTAAATAAAGAACGGGCGCAATGAATTGTCGCCCCTACATAAAAATATTCTTTTGTAGGGGCTTGATTTATCATGCCCGCAAATGGGTTTTCAAGATAAGATTCAATCTTCACCTTTAGAAAAGGGGGTAAGGGGGATTTGAGTTTTTGGAAACCAATCGAATCCCAAACCTTCTCCCATTATCCAAAGGGAGAAGAATAAAAAAGATTAAGCTCAAGAGATTGCCACGTCACTCCGTTCCTCGCAATGACGAATCAGAGTTCCTTCTCCCTTGATGGGAGAAGGTCAGGATGAGGATGAAACCCAAGATTCGACATGCCATGGCAGGTCGCTACGTTAATCGGATGCAATAACTTGTGTCTCAACATTTTAAATTTTTCTGTAGGGGCTTGATTTATCATGCCCTTTCTAAATTCGTCACCACGAGGAGTCCAATCGATTATTGGTTGGACGACGGAGCAATCTCTATTTTAATGATTTCTACTTTCTTTTTCTTTAACCAAGGCTATTTTAGCGAGCACAAATAAAGATAATTTGAAGTACCTTTGGATAATCCTTTAATTGAGTTACTTTCACTATATTTTTGCTTTTGGTCGAATGAGACATTTCTTCCCATAACCGATCAGATCAGATCGGCCGGCTTTGAGAAGAGCCTCTTTGACCAAGCGGTGATTTTCAGGGCGGCGGTACTGAATGAGGGCACGTTGCAGAGCTTTTTCGTGGGGTGATTTAGGAACATAAAGCTTTTTCATGGTACGCGGATCGAGCTCAGTGTAATACATGGCAGTGGAAAGAGTTCCGGGGGTGGGATAGAAATCTTGAACCTGTTCGGGATTATACCCCATATTTCGGACATATTCAGCTAATTCGATGGCGGTTTTAAGGTCAGACCCAGGATGGCTGGACATAAAATACGGAACCAAATAGTGTTTGAGATGGTGCTTTTTATTGATCTCAAAATATTTTTTAACAAATTGATCATAGACTTCTTTACCTGGTTTCCCCATTTTCTCCAGGACTTGGTTTGAAACATGTTCTGGGGCAACTTTGAGCTGTCCACTTACGTGATGAATACACAATTCTTCAAAAAAAGTATCATGTTGATCAGCCAGAAGATAATCAAACCGAATACCAGATCTGATAAAAACCTTTTTTATCCCAGGAATCTGACGTATCTTTTTTAGCAGTTCAAGAAAATCGTGATGATCAGCATTTAATTGACGGCAGGGACGAGGAAATAAACATTGACGCTTTTCACAGACTCCTTGATCATGCTGTTTTTGACAGGCGGGATGAAAAAAATTAGCAGTTGGTCCTCCTACGTCATGGATATATCCTTTGAAATCGGGAAGGTGGGTGAGTTCTTCGACTTCTTTCAGAATAGATTCCTGGCTTCGAGATTGGATAATTCTCCCCTGGTGAGAACTCAACGAACAAAAACTACATCCTCCAAAACAACCTCGGTGGCTAGTTACACTAAATCGTACCTCCTTGATTGCCGGTATTCCTCCCAATTTTTCATAACGAGGATGATACGTTCGCATATATGGAAACGAGTAAATTTCATCAATTTCTTTCTGAGTAAGAGGCACGGACGGTGGATTTTGAACGATATAGAGGTTATCGGTCGGTTCAACTAAAACTTTCCCTTGAAACGCATTATGATTATGATATTGAATGATATAACTCTCAGCAAATTTTTCTTTTGATATTTTGATTTCCTGATAAGACGGGAGAATAATGGGTTGATAAGCATATTGAAGGTTATTGGTTTTAAAAACTGTTCCATTGACGTAGATTATATCCTTGATATCCAATCCACCCTGTAAAGCCTCGGCAATTTCCTCGATCGCCTTTTCTCCCATGCCGTAAACGATTAGATCAGCACCAGAATCAAGAAGTAGTGAAGGTCGTAACCGATTATCCCAGTAATCATAATGGGCTAAACGTCGCAGGCTGGCTTCGATGCCTCCCAATATGATCGGAATATCTCCATAGGCTTCGCGGATTTTCTGAGAATAGACGATAGTTGCCCGATCCGGTCGAAAGCCGGTTTTTCCCGCCGGTGAATAATCGTCTTTAGATCTTTTTCTTTTTGCTACGGTATAATGATTCACCATCGAATCGAGATTTCCGGCAGTGACCAAAAAAGCTAAATGCGGCTTACCTAAGCTGATGAAATCACGAGTATCCTGCCAGCGAGGTTGAGGCAATAGCCCCACCCGATAGCCGCGGCTCTCCAAATAACGGGATATTATAGCCGCTCCAAAGGAGGGATGATCAACATAGGCATCTCCTGAAACCAGGATAAAATCCAGTTCATCCCATCCTCGGGTTTTCATTTCGCTTTTAGTGGTTGGTAAAAAATTTTTCATAAATTTTCCTCGATTAATTCAAATGGGCTTGATAAATTAAGCTCCTACGGTAAATAGAGAGAATGTAATTTATTTTATTATACTGAGTTCACTTTGGGCATTAAGTCAAATAGTTGATATAATGAGTATTCGTTATTTTATCATGGTCATAGGGAATTGCGAGAGATGATACAACTCCAAGATATTTATCTCGGCTTTAACGGAAAGCCACTATTTAATGGTCTTTCTTTTTCGATCAATGAAAAAAACCGTATTGGCTTGGTTGGCAATAATGGCACCGGCAAAACAACTCTTTTCCATATTATTCTTGGGAAACTAACTCCCGATCGCGGCTTGGTAGAAATTCCTAAAAATAAAACAATTGGGTATCTTCCTCAGGATTTAGTGGAATTAGAACCAATCAACATCATTGACTTTTTAAAAAATGCTACTGGTTTAAAAGTTATTGAAACTACCCTCAAGTCTTGTGAGTATAAAATGTCTTTAACCGATCCTCAATCTGAACAATATAAAAATCTTTTAAAAAAATATGAGGAAGCTTCGCACCTCTTCTCAATCCTCGATGGATACTCGTTTGAAGCAAAATCCAAAAAAGTTCTGCATGGTTTAGGTTTTGAAGGAAAAGACTACGATAAGTTGTGTACCGAGTTTTCCGGCGGTTGGAAGATGAAAATACTCTTAGCTTCAATTCTTCTTTCGAATCCTGATATCATGTTACTTGATGAACCAACCAATCATCTTGATACTGAAAATATGGAGTGGCTGGAAAAGTATCTCGAGGATTATCCGGGCACGCTGGTTACCATTTCCCATGATCGGCGTTTTTTAGATAAAATTACCCAATTAACCTTTGAAATTTTTAATGGAAAATTGAACCTCTATCATGGGAATTATTCCTTCTATTTAAAAGAAAAAGATCAAAAACGTTTACTTATTGAAAAAGAAGCTGAAACTCAGCGAAAAAAAATCGAAAAGACCGAAGCCTATATTGAACGATTTCGTTATAAAGCGACTAAAGCAGCCCAAGTTCAAAGTCGAATTAAAATGTTAGAAAGGTTCGATCTGGTCGAAATTGAGAAAGAAGCCAAACCAGTGTCAATCCACTTTCCTCCCGGTGGAAGAAGCAGTTTGGAAGTTCTTAAAGTCGAAAATTTATCCAAACAATTTGATGGTCGTTTTGTTTTTAACAATATCAATTTTTCTCTTTATCGGGAAGAAAAAGTAGCCCTTGCTGGGGTGAATGGAGCTGGAAAATCAACCCTCACCAGAATAATATCAGGTATCGAATCTCCTACCTCCGGTCAAATTACTTACGGTGACAAAGTAAAAATTGCTTTCTTTTCTCAAGAAAGTGCTCAAAATCTCAATTATTCTCATACTATTTGGGAAGAAATCAGTTCAATCCCTTCTAAAATGCTTGATGTCGAAAAAAGAAACCTCTTGGGAGCTTTTCTTTTTTCCGGAGATGATATTTATAAACCGATTCCGGTTTTATCTGGGGGAGAAAAAGCACGGTTAACTTTAGTAAAAATTCTCATGAACGAAACCAATTTTTTAATTCTTGATGAACCGACCAACCATCTGGATATGAGTACCAACGAGCTTTTTCAGAAAGCCTTAATGGAATACAGCGGAACTGTCCTCATCGTTTCCCATGATCGATATTTTCTTGACAATTTAGTTGAGCGAGTTATCGAAATTCGAGACGGTAAAATTTACGAATATCCCGGGAATTATTCTTATTACAACGAAAAAAGAGAGCAACGACAAGCTCTCTCCTCTGATGACTCAGACCAGTCGGGAAAAGAAAAGACAGCTCAATCTAAAAAACGGGAAATTCGACGGATTGAAGCTGAAGCCAGAAACTTCCTTTCTCGGAAAAAAAGAGAAATCCAAAGTCGTTTATTACCGATTGAAAATGCCATCTCGCAACTTGAAAAGAAAAAATCCGAGAATGAATCTTTCTTATGTGATCCATCAATATTAACTGATTCAGGAAAAGTTCAAACATTAATGAAAGAACTTAAAGAAATTAACCAAGAACTCACCATCCTCATGCAAAAATGGGAAACCATAGCTGAAGAAATGGATCGACTCAATACCAAAGAAGAAGAATAAATAAAAAATTTAAAAGGAGGGCTTATGAAGCCAATCCAAATTGCTACTTTTAACGTAAATTCAGTTCGTTCCCGTCTTCCAATATTAGAACAATGGCTTCATAAAAATCCTGTAGATCTATTAGCTTTACAGGAGACGAAAGTAACCGATGAACTCTTCCCGGTGAGCTTTTTTCATGACCTTGGATATCAAATTATCTATCGAGGACAAAAAGCGTACAATGGAGTTGCAGTAGCAACTCGTTTTGAACCAATCAAAGTTCATTTTGGTTTTAAAGATGATGAGGATCCCCTTGCCGATACCCGTTTACTCCTGATTCAAACCCCTCAATTTTTCCTTTTGAATTCTTATATCCCTCAAGGAAAATCAATTGATCATCTTGACTATCAATATAAGATGAGATTTTTCCAAAGAATACATAATTGGTTAAAAAATGACTTCTCTCTTGAAGATCCTTTGGTTTGGGTTGGTGACATGAACGTCGCCCCAACTGCTGCTGATGTAGCCAACCCTGAGGAAAAAAAGAATCATGTTTGTTTCCATGAAGATGTTCGTAAAATTTATTACAATACCGTCAATTGGGGCTTGATCGATCTTTTTCGTCAATTTAACTCACAACCAGGTGAATATTCCTTTTGGGATTATCGGGAAAGAAATTCTTTTCGTCTCAATATCGGTTGGCGGCTTGACCATATCCTCTGTACCCCTTTATTAGCCAAATCTGCCATCGATTGCTATATTGATAAAGAACCGCGGGGATGGGAAAAACCTTCTGACCACACGCCAGTTGTCGCTAGTTTCCAGTTGAATTGATGAAATTTTCACTCTCATCTCCTTCTTTTTCCATTTTTCCTTCTTCCCTATCCCTTGGTGGGAGAGGATTCAGATGCGGGGGCAGCTCAATTTTTTCCTACTTATCTACTGCCAACAAGTGACATGCGGATCCAATATACAGTTTATTGTGAATGTATTTTTTCTATGCTTCACCAAACAAAAAAGCCCTGGAGAAACTCCAGGGCTTTTCGGGCAAATTAATATTATACACTCAGTTATATTCTTTTAACTTTTGCTGCCTGCGGTCCTTTTGCCCCTTGTTGAACCTCAAATTCTACCGTCTGTCCCTGTTCAAGAGTACGAAAACCATTACCTTCGATCGCTGAGTAATGAACAAAAACGTCCCCACCCTGATCAGACTCAATAAAACCATAACCTTTTGATGCATTAAACCATTTCACTTTACCAGTTGCCATTTAAACTTAAACCTCCAAAAATTGAAACATGTATTAGCTTTTGCAAGCTGTGCAAGGATAGTATCACCTAAAAACCCGTTTGTCAATGGAAAACGAAGGCTTCTTCAAATAATTTTAAATAAATTCATGAATTGCATTCTAATCTTTTCTCCTTTTTCTTAAAAAATCAAATGTAATGTATTACTTATTTGGCACAATTGATCCTTTCTCAAAGAGAATTTTCTCTTTTACAAGTATCTTGGCTACTGGCCAATCTGAGGATTTATTGCAGAATTATAAGTTGAGTAGCGAAAACGATGTATTGTTATCAAGAATAAGGCAGTAATCAAACTTAAAACCGGAAGCAAGAAAACAATTCGAGCCATAGAAAATTTTTCAGATAAAGGTCCTAAAATCCAGGGAGTAATGATTGAACCAATCGTGCCACTGGCTCCCATCGCTCCTATTACATATCCTATCTGATACGGAAACAGATCACCCCCTTGAGCTAACAAACCAGGGTACATAAAGGAAAGCAATAGTCCGCTGATGATTAGAAATAGAAACTCCATTTCAATCTGTTTCAGGAAAAAAAACATAAAAATAAAAAAAATATTCAAAAGTGATGAGATAATTAAAAAAAACGAAAGATTGTGAAATTTAAGGTATCGAGAAAAGAAAACCCGACCTAAAATTATTGTCAACCAAACTAAGGAGACGCCAAAGCTCCCTACTGCTGGATAAAATTGCCGTACCTCGGTTAGAAAAACTGAAGTCCAGGAGGTCATAGCGGTTTCGGTTGCTACATAAAAGAACATTGATCCCATGGTAATCCAAAATAAAGGCTTAAAAAAAATTGTTTTAGCTGCTGAACGGGGAGCTTCTTTTTCCATTGGAACAAATTCCAAATTTTGATATGGTGATTTCCGGGAATAAAGAAGCGGTAAAGGAATCGATAACAAAGCCATGAGCAAAAAAATGAGGTACCAGGAAATGTTCGCTGATAAAATCAAGCTGATAACAAATGGACCTAAGAAACCACCCAACCCAAAAAATACATGTAAAATGTTGAGCATTTTCGCTCGATTCTTTGGATATATTTCTGCAAAAAAGGAATCTAATCCCGAATGTATGACAGCCGATGCCATTCCGGATATCAACAAGAAAATTAATACCACATTAAGATTGGGATGGATCGCATAAATAAACAATAAGGCAAAAATATTGATTGAAGAAAAAAAAGTTAAAAACAAACGAGCCCGTCGAATCTGCCAGGCTACTGAGACCAACAGGGTTCCCACTAAAAATCCCAGAGAAAAAAACACCATAGGATATCCTACTGAGATCAACTTAGTATGGAAAAACTGAGCAATCGGAACCAGTAAAGCCCCTAACGATCCGTATGTCATTCCTATTGTCATCATTCCTACGAAAGATGCGATAGTTAAAAAAGAATTGGAGGTGGTTTTTTTCAACAATCCATATTATCCTTTAAATGACTTTCTTTGATTTTATCATTGACCAATAGGATCATCAAGAATCTTTCATTGATAAACTGATTCTTTTCCTCTGTTGGTCTATCCCAATAACTCTAACCATCACTTTTTGATGAACTTTCACCACCTCGGCTGGATTTTTAACATATTTCTGGGATAACTGACTAATATGAACCAAACCATCCTGATGAACTCCAATATCTACAAAAACTCCAAAGGCAGTAATGTTGGTTACCACACCAGGAAGCTTCATTTCTATTTCAAGATCTTCAATAGAATTTATACCATGGGCAAACTGAAAAAACTCAAAATGCTGCCTTGGATCCCGTCCTGGTTTAGAAAGCTCAGCAAGGATGTCCTGCAGGGTTGGAAGTCCAACCATATCATTTACATAATTATTGAGATTAACTTTTTCAGCAAGATCGCTTTTCCCAATCAACTCGGTTATTGAAACCCCCAAATCAGTAGCCATTTGCTCAACGATGTAGTAACTCTCTGGGTGAACAGCACTGGCATCAAGAGGATTCTCTCCATTTCGAATTCGCAAGAATCCTGCTGATTGCTCAAATGCCTTAGGACCCAAGCGAGGAACCTTTTTTAACTGTTCTCGGGAACGAAAAGGACCATTTTGGCTCCGATAATCAACTATTGCTTGGGCTAATTGGGGACCAAGTCCAGATACATAACTCAGTAGCTCTTTGCTGGCGGTATTCACTTCCACCCCAACACTATTTACACAACTCATGACAACATCATCTAAAGATTTTTTAAGCTCAGCCTGATCAACATCATGTTGGTATTGTCCCACACCAATTGATTTTGGATCAATTTTAACTAATTCGGCTAAAGGATCCATTAACCGTCTGCCAATTGATACTGCTCCTCTCACCGTCACATCCTGGGCAGGAAATTCCTTTCGAGCAACCTCAGATGCAGAATAAACCGAGGCACCGCTTTCGTTGACCATAACAATTGGAATTTGTGATAATCCTTCTATACTGTGCAGAAAAGCTTCGGTCTCTCTCCCGGCTGTTCCATTCCCGACCGCAATACATTCGATATTAAATTCCAGGCACCGCTTTAAAACCAGTTTTCCAGCGGATTCAATGTCTTCCTGAGGAGGATGGGGATAGATGGTATCATGTTGCAATAAATTCCCCTGGTTATCGAGACACACCATCTTACAACCGGTTCGAAACCCTGGATCAATAGCTAAAATCCTTTTTTGCCCAAGTGGCGGAAATAACAACAATTGACGAAGATTTTCAGAAAAGACTTCAATGGCTACTCGATCAGCTCTTTCTTTGCTGATTAACCGGACATCATTTTCTAATGATGGAGCCATCAGTCTTTTATAACAATCTTGACAGGCTTCTTTTACAATTAATGAAGAAGGATTGATTCCTTTAACAAAAAAGGACTCCAAGAGCGATAGAGCAATGTCTTCCGGAGGAAGGATCCGAAGAGATAAAAACATCTCTTTCTCACCGCGCCGGATTGCCAAGAGTCGATGCGAGGGTATGCTTTTTATGGATTCTTCCCAATTAAAATAATCTTTATATTTTATTCCTTCGTTCTCTTTTCCTTTTATCACATGGGAGCGAATAATCCCTTGAGTAAGAAATAATTCTCGGAGCGCTTTTCGCGCTTCTTGTTCTTCATTAATCCGCTCTGCAACTATATCTTTAGCTCCGTTCAAGGCTTCTTCGATCGAAATGACACCTTTCTCCTTATCCAGAAATCTTTCTGCAATTCCAGCAGGGTTTTCCTCTTCCTGTTTAAGGAGAATTTCAGCTAAAGGCTCCAGGCCTTTTTCCCGGGCAATAGTTGCTCGAGTTCGTCGCTTCGGTCGAAAGGGCAAATAGAGGTCTTCTAATTCGGTAAGGGTTTCGGCAGCTTCCATATTTTCACGAATCTCATCGGTAAGCTGCCCTCTTTCTTCCATAGCACTCAATATAGCCTCTCTTCTTTTTTCTAATAACAGAAGACGGTCCATTCGGTTTCGTATTTCAGTTATGACTACTTCATCTAAACTGCCGGTTACTTCTTTTCGATAACGGGCAATGAAGGGAATAGTGGCATCTTGATTGAGAAGTTCAACAACCGCGCTCACTTGTTTTTCATCTATACTCAGTTCTACGGCTATTTTTTTGATATGATCGCTCAACGGTCTTTCCTCCCGGTTTTCAGTAGATTATCGAGTTACATTTTAACCTAATTATTCATTCATTTCGAAACGAACCTTTTCGAATATGCTGAATAGGAATAATATAATATCAAATGCTGTGGAGGATTAGAATTTATGACCAAACAAAGATATTCTCCAATTTCGTTAATTTTTATCGTGTTAATCCTCTTGATTCATTTCTCGTTCGCTTCTCCTTTAGCCTTTAGCCGTAACCGTAGATTTAACCCATCTACTCAAAGGATTGAAACCAATATGGTTGATGTTTTAGCTACCGATGAAAATTTTACCATTTTACTGCAACTCATCGATAAGGCTGGCCTTTTCAATTCTCTGAAAGAAGCGAACGATATAACTATTTTTGCTCCAAACAATGATGCTTTTAAAAATTTATCTAAAAAAACCTTTGAAGCACTTTTTAATCCGGAAAATCGCTCCATACTTGCTGCTATTCTCACCTATCATCTGGTTCCTTATCGAATCACCTGGCGAGATCTCCCAGGAAGTAAACTCACCTTAAAAACGCTCTTAAGTGGATCAACTATGTTTTTGATGAAAAGTAAAGAAGACCCTAAGGTTTTGTTAGCAATAAATGATGCTCCAGGATTAAGTGAAATAAACGCAGAATTTCTTCGTGATGCTTATGAAACCATTAATGGAAACATCTATACCATTGATTCCGTGCTCATACCCTGGAAAGTCCGCTGGTCCCAACTCCAGTAAGTAATGAGTTAGAGTTCCTTCTCCCTCGATGGGAAAGGTGAGGACGAGAGTCAAAAATTTAATATTGACAAATATATATATTCTGGTACTATTATACCTAAATAGAAAAATTGAATAAATATTCAATTTAAATGGTAGCAAGAGGTGATAACCATGGTAGATGGAAGAAATACCATTCGAAGGAATATTATTAAAATAGATAAAGAAAAATGCAACGGATGCGGTCAATGTGTCTTAGCCTGCGCTGAAGGGGCTATTCAAATTACTGATGGAAAAGCTCGCTTAGTTAAAGACAGCTATTGCGACGGCTTAGGGGCTTGTATTGGTGAATGCCCAACCGGCGCTTTACAAATAGAAGAAAGAATTGCCGAACCCTTTGACGAAAGTTTCCAACCTCAACCTCCTTCCCAGCCTGAACCTCTCCCCGCTTGTGGATGTCCTGGAACTATGGCTCAATCATTAAAGGGGAATTCATTTCAACAAAAAAACCCTGTAAACTCCTTACCTGTTAAAGAACGCCAATCTCTTTTGGAAAACTGGCCGGTACAACTAACGTTGGTTCCAACCGAAGCACCCTATTTAAAAAATGCCAGTTTAGTCATAGCCGCAGATTGTGTTCCTTTTACTTATCCGGCTTTTCATGAAAAATTTTTAACCGGAAAAGTATTATTAATCGGATGCCCAAAACTTGATAATGTAGATCTTTATGAAGACAAATTAGCTCAGATCTTTCGACAGAACAGAATAAAAGAGTTAAATATTGTCTATATGGAAGTTCCTTGTTGTCGCGGATTAATTCCAATGGTTCAAAATGCTCTCCTGCAATCTGGTGCTAAAGTTCCAGTTAAAATCAATCAAATCAGCATTAAAGGAGAAATATTAAAGCAAGAAGTGCTTAAGGTCACCCCGCTTATTGACAATCAAATGTGCTGCCCATCATCAGCATTTTTTAAATAAAAGATTAAAGTGTATTTAAGGATCAAAACGTGAGTTTCGGTATGAGAGGGCATGGTGCTTTATTGGTAGATCGAAATAAATCAAGCTACTTTTAAACCTATTATTAGCATTTAAAAAATATTTTTTTGTATTATTGAAAAAATAAAAATATGGTATAATATAAATTGTGCGGATACCGAGAAACTGATTTTTTGCATTTGCTTCTTGCGGGATAATCTCTAAAGTTGTTATGGGAGGGGTGGAGATGAGGAGTTCCCGTTTTATAGCTAATATGCAAATAGGTTTGTTGGTATCCGCATTTTTTTTACCATAATTCCTCAAGAGATTCTTCTAAAGTCACCAGATCAACTCCTCCGGTTATGACTCTTTTCACCCTTCCCTCTCGATCTATAAAAATATTATGGGGAACTGCAATCACCCCATAAAGTTTTATCACCTGATTCTCTTGATCATGAAGAATTGGGTAAGTGATTTGGTATTCATCAATGAACTTCACCAAATTCTCTCTGCTATCCATTCGCGGTGCAATTGCAATGAGCTGGAATTCCTTTGATTCATGATATTTATTATAAACCACATTCAGAGCTGCACTTTCAGCTTGGCAGTGAGAACAGGTTGTCAAGAAAAAGGTAACCATGACTGGTTTTCCAGTTAATTTACTTAAAGTAATTTCTTGACCATCCAATGTCCTTAGTGTAAAGTCATTGAGCTGAAAATCTTCTAATTGGGTTTGATTTTGAGACCAAGCTGATGAAAAACTTCCTAACGGAACGATAAAAACTAAAGCCAACCAAAGGAGCTTGATTATTGTTTTCATCTTCAACACACTCCTTTTTACATTTTAAGTAATATAACCATTTTACTAACATATCATTCCATCCAAGTGTTTGGCTAAAAATTGTTCCATCTCTCGGTAAAAATCAAACCGGTTTTCTTCATTGCGAAAACCATGACCTTCATTTTCTTTAACAATATATTTTACGTCAACTTCTCTTTGCCGAAGGGCTTCAACAATTTGATCCGATTCAGCTTTTTTAACTCGAGGATCGTTCGCTCCCTGAGCAACTAGCAAAGGAACCCGAATTTTATCAGCATGGAACACTGGTGATACTGATTGGAGTAAATCACGATCTTTTTTCGGATCGCCAATCATTTCGTAAAGCATTTGACGTCCCTGTTCCCAATAGGGAGGAATGGTCTCCAAAAGAGTAAAAATATTAGAAACTCCGACATAATCAATTCCAGCTGCATACAAATCGGGAGTAAAGGTTAAACCAGCCAATACGGCATATCCACCATAAGAACCTCCATAAATGGCAACCCGCTTAGCATTAGCAATTCCTTTTTGAATCAACCAATTCACTCCATCAGTAATGTCATCCTGCATTTTTCTACCCCATTGTTTAAAACCGGCTTCCCAAAATTTCCTCCCATATCCAGTTGATCCACGAAAATTAACTTGGAAAACCGCATAGCCGCGATTGGCTAAAAACTGGACTTCCGGATTAAAACCCCAGACATCTCTTGCCCAAGGACCTCCATGGGGATTTACGACAACTGGTAAGTCTTTGGAATCATCAGTTCGAGGGAGAGTCAGATATCCATGAATAACCATACCATCTCTGGCGGTGAAGGTTATTGGCTTCATATCAGCTAAATATTCTTCCTTTAGCCAGGGACTCACTTCAACTATTTTTTTGAATTCTCCATTATGGAGATCATAGTAATAGTAAGCACCTCGTGATTTATCGCTATAAGTTCTAACCAGGATCTTATCTTCTTCCCGATTCATGCTGGCTATTGAGACTTCATATCCAGGCAGTTTTTTCTCAAGAAATTGCTGGATTTCTTCCCGTTCTCGATCGAAAAAGTGATAATGCAGTTTATTGGTTACATAAGCTACACCGGTTATTCTTTTATTTTTATCCGATGTTAAAAGAACCGAAACATCCACTTCTGAATTTTCATATATCAGTCTTACTTCTTTCCTCAGCTGAGGGTCATACTCATAAATGGCTTGCTTATCTCGACTCAAATTAGATGAAACATACAATCGTTGATTATCATAGGTGAATTGAAGCGGGGCAATGGTATCGCGGAAATTAGTGGTAATTAAGGCCCGAAATGGTTGATTTTCCTGATCCCGATAGAGAAGGCTGGTATTCACCCCATCGGTTGTCACTGCGACTCGAAGTTGACCTTCATGATCGGTCATCCAACCGGATATATTTCCTGGATTCTCGGCAATGAGATTCATTTCTCCAGTATAAACATTGACTCGATAGGCATCAAAAAATTGAGGATTCCTTTTGTTAAGACCAACAAGAATTTCTTTCTCGTTATCTTTTAAATCATCAATTAATTCAGTACGAACCCCAGGAAATGGCGTTAATTCTTTCAAATCGGTTCCATCAATATTCACTGCAAATAATTTAAAATCTTCATCGCCACCGGTATCTTTTAAATAAGTAATCCGTGAATTATTCGCCCAAAAATACCCGGCAATGTCACGTTCGGTAACCTGAGTTATTTGGACAACCGAGCCATCGTCGATTCGTTCTACATAAATATTTAATCTATTTTCCCAAGGTTGAAGGTAAGATAGATATTTCCCATTTGGAGAGAGCTTAAAAGCCGTTTTCTCCGGGTTTCGAAAGAAACTTTCCATTGGTAGACGAGGTATCTTGACATTATTTTTATTTTTTTTATTCATTGTTTTGTAGTCCTCCTCAGAAAAAAGAAAAGCTTTTAAAAAAGACATAGATGGTTATTATAATTCAATAGCTATTGCCCTTTCAACCTTTAAGTTTCTATCCTGAAAATACTCG
>Ga0334888_1003326_pt1 | contig 16045 bp, 10 predicted proteins | sample GraSluR1_MG_FD_207227 | JGI IMG/M metagenome (GOLD analysis project Ga0334888, IMG submission 207227) | Sludge microbial communities from methane-producing bioreactor in Wageningen University, Netherlands - Granular Sludge_3_08-R1 | ecosystem: Engineered > Bioreactor > Anaerobic > Unclassified ...
GGCCCGGACAGTCCTCCCACGTTGTTGGCCAGGAGCGGCTCCCAGGTCTCCACGTTGATGGCCATGCCGCGCAGCGTGTTGATGACGGACAGCGCATTGGCGCCGCCGCGCACGGCCGCCGCCGCACAGGCGGCAATGTCGGTCACATTCGGCGAGAGCTTGACGATGAGGCAGCATCGCCGCACGACCTGCCGCACCTCCTGCACGAGGCTGCATAACCGCTCGGGATCGGTGCCGAACTCAAGCCCGTCGGACACGTTCGGGCACGATACGTTCAACTCCAGACCGGAAATGCAGTCCACGCCATCCAACGCGCGACAGACAGTCACGTAGTCCCCGGCCGTGTGCCCGGCCACGTTCACGATGACGGGGATGCCCAGGGTCCGCAGGTAGGGCACTTTCTCGGCGAGAAACGGGTCCAGGCCCACGTTTGCCAGGCCGATGGCGTTGAGCATGCCGGCCCGCGTTTCGTGCGTTCGAGGCGGCGGGTTGCCCTTTCGCGGCTTGACCGTAATCGCTTTCGTGACAAACGCCCCGAACTGGGTCAGGTCCGCATAAGGGGCGTACTCCTCACCGTAGCCGCTCGTCCCGGAGGCGGTCATCAGCGGGTTGGCCAGCTTCATGCCCGGCAGCTCGACGGACAAATCCACGGCGGGCATCGTGCTCTGCGCGTTCATGCGCGTCAGGATCGACGACGGGCAGAGCCAAGTCAACAAGCGACAGACGCTCCACTCGGAGCGCACCTTGTCGACCGCTTGCCGGGGGGTATAGTGGCCGGCATGGGTACGGAAACCCGCCCGAATGATGCCGTGTGGCCGATCGGCCGACTGCTGACCTGGACGACGGAGTACCTCGCCCGTGCCGGGCTGGAGGAGCCGCGTCTCTGTGCGGAACTGCTGCTGGCCCATGCCCTGTCCTGCCGCAAGATCGAGCTCTACACTCGCTTCGAGCAGATCCCCGACGACGGCCGGAGGGCTGCGTTTCGGAACCTGGTACGCCGGGCGGCGGCTCACGAACCCATTGCCTACCTGGTGGGACACAAGGAGTTCTACTCGCTGGATTTCGAGGTGTCTCCCGCCGTTCTGATACCCCGTCCGGAAACGGAACTTCTGGTGGATAAGGTAGTTGAGCATTGCCGGGGCCTGGGGGATCGGCCGGTCCGGCTGTGGGACCTGGGAACCGGCAGCGGCTGTATTGCGGTGGCCGTTCTGTCCAGGGTGCCCCAGGCGACGGCGGTGGCCAGCGATGTCTGCCCGGAAGCCTTGGCCGTGGCTCGCCGGAATGCGGAGCGGCACGGCCTGGGCGGACGTCTGGCGTTTGTCGAGGCGGACGGATTGCGGCTTCCAGCCGATATCAGAAACGGGGATGGGGGGGGTGGGCGGGATGGGTTTGACATCCTGGTGTCGAACCCGCCCTACGTGGCGGAGCGGGAGTGGGCCTCGCTGCCGCCGGAGGTTCGTGAGTACGAGCCGCGGACGGCACTGGCCGGGGGCGAGGACGGACTGGCGTTCTACCGCTGGATTGCGGCGGAGGCGCACGAGGCCCTGGCGTGCGGCGGGTCCGTGTGGCTGGAGCTTGGCGCCGGCCAGCGTGATGGGGTGTTTGAGCTGTTCGGCGGCACGGGGCGATACGGTGCAGGCAGATGTTGGCGCGAAGCCGGTCGGAATCAGGACCGGGTGGTTCAGTTCGTTTTCGAGAAAGGGTAGTGATCCGTGGAGTGTCTTGAGATTACCGGGGGCGCCCGTCTGCGGGGCTCGATCGAGATCAACGGCTCGAAGAATGCGGCGCTGCCGATTCTGGCGGCGACGATTTTCTGTGAGGGGGAGACCATTCTCCGTCGCGTTCCGGACCTGGCGGACGTTCGTCAGATGATCCGGATTCTTGAGAAGCTGGGGCTCTCGTTTGAGTGGCTCGGCCCGGGGACGGTGAAGGTGCGGGTCGAGGACGAGATGAACTGCCACGCGGAGTACAAGGAGGTCAGCCGGATGCGGGCCAGCGTCTGCGTCATGGGTCCGCTGCTGGCCAAGCGGAAGCAGGCCCAGGTCGCCATGCCCGGCGGCTGCGCGATCGGCGATCGCCCGGTGGACCTGCACATCCAGGGCATGCTGGCCCTGGGAGCGGATTTTGACCTGGTCAACGGCGACATGATGCTGCGGGCGAAGAAGCTCAAGGGAGCGGAGATCTTTCTGGGCGGGGCGTTCGGCTCGACGGTGACCGGAACGGCCAACGTGATGATGGCGGCCGTGCTGGCGGAGGGGCGGACGATCATCGAGTCTGCCGCCTGCGAGCCGGAGATCAGCGACCTGGCGGAGTTTTTGAACAAGTGCGGGGCGCAGATCAGCGGGCACGGCACGCCGCGGGTCATCATTGACGGCGTGCAGTCCCTGCGGGGCTGCGAGCACACGATTCTCCCGGACCGCATCGAGGCCGGCACATTTGCCATGGCCGCGGCGATCACGAACGGCGACCTGTTGTTGAAGAACGCGCGTATTGAGCACATGTTGGCCGTAGTGGATCGCATGCGGAAGATCGGCGTGATCGTGGAGCGGGCGGAGACGGGGATTTCCGTGTCGTCCTCGCGTCGACTGGAGCCGGTGGACATCACGACGCAGCCCTACCCCGGCTTCCCCACGGACCTTCAGGCCCAGATCATGGCGTTGCTGTGCCTGGCCGACGGGAACAGCGTGGTCTGCGAGAAGATCTTCCCGGATCGCTTCCTGCACGTGGCCGAGCTGAACCGCATGGGCGCCCACCTGCGTAAGGAGGGGCCCACCGTCATCGTCCAGGGCGTCAAGCGGCTGGTGGGCGCACCGGTGATGGCGTCAGACCTGCGGGCCTCGGCCGGGCTGGTCCTGGCCGGGCTGATCGCCAAGGGCAAGACGATGGTCCGCCGAGCGTACCACATTGACCGCGGGTACGAGAAGATCGAGGAGAAGCTCAACGCGGTGGGCGCAGACATTCGCCGCGTGGACGAGGAGTTGTAGCTCGCGGACGGACGCTCCCCTTGCGATGGCGGAGTGGAAGGACGAAGCGGCAATGCGCGCATCCCCGTGAGCCTCATGGAACCTGCACGCTCGGGATACGAGTTCCTGGAGCACACCGCCGACGTGAAGCTGCACGTCTGGGGGCCGACGCTTGAGCGCCTGTTTGCCGTGGCGGCCGACGGGTTCTATCACCTGCTGGGCGAGTTGACACCCGCGGGCGACGGAGAGCGACTGCGGATCGAACTCCAGGCGCCGGACCTCACCGATCTGTTGCACGACTGGCTCGCGGAGCTTCTGTTCCGGTTCGACACGCACGGCCAGTGCGTAGAGGACTTCTTCTTCCAGGAAATCACGAATAACCGGTTGGTCGTCGAAGGCCGGGTGTGGCCGGTGGATGCGGCCCGGTCCCGGTTTGACAGCGGAGTGAAGGCCGTGACGTATCACGGGCTGGACGTCACGAAGCAGGCCGGACGCTTCGAGGCAACCGTGATTCTCGACCTCTGATCGCATAGAATCGGCGGCGAAGTGACCGGGCCGGATGCACATCGGCCCGCACGGAGGAGGACGTCATGACCCAATCGCCATCCGTCAAGCTGGAGCGGATCGATGCCTGCCGGGTGCGCATTCCGAAGGATGCGGTTCCGGGAATGCGCGTGGACGGCATCATCTACGCCGACGAGACGCTCATGAAGTCTGTCGGGCAGGATCCCTGCGTCAGCCAGGTGGCGAACGTGGCCACGCTTCCCGGCATCGTGAAGCACTCGCTGGCGATGCCGGACATCCACTTCGGATACGGGTTCTGCATCGGGGGTGTGGCGGCCACGGACCCGGAAAACGGCGGCGTGATCAGCCCCGGGGGCGTGGGGTACGACATCAATTGCGGCGTGCGGCTGATCCGCAGCGATCTGGCTGGGGGGGAGCTGCGTTCCCGCGTCGCGAAGCTGACGGATTCGCTGTTTCAGCACGTTCCCTGCGGCGTGGGTGAGGGCGGGGAAGTCCGGCTGAAGGGCCGTGACCTGGATGACGTGCTGAGCCGCGGGTCCGCGGCCGTCATCGAACGCCGGTACGGCGTGCCGGACGACGCGGAGGTCACCGAGGCGCGCGGCGCCCTGGACGGGGCCGATCCCGGTTGCGTCTCCGACCGGGCCCGGCAGCGCGGGCAGGGCCAGTGCGGCACGCTCGGCTCGGGCAACCACTTCATCGAGATCCAGGTGGTCGAAGAGGTTTTCGACGCGGAGGCCGCCGAAGCGCTCGGGCTGAAGGCGGGCCAGGTGACGGTGATGATCCACTCCGGCTCCCGAGGATTGGGTCACCAGGTGTGCGACGACGCCATCCGCGACCTGCGAGGCGTGCCGAAGGCCTACGGCATCGACCTGCCTGACCGGCAACTGGTCTGCGCCCCGGTGCATTCGAAGGAGGGCCAGCACTACCTCAAAGCCATGCGGTCCGCCGCGAACTTTGCCTGGGCGAACCGGCAGATTATGACGCATCTGGTGCGGCAGGCGTTCAGCGAGGTGTTGGATCGGCCCTGGGAGGCTCTGGGCATGCACCTGGTGTACGACGTGGCCCACAACATCTCGAAGATGGAGACGTTTGAGGTGGGCGGCGCCCGCAAGAGCCTGTGCGTGCATCGGAAGGGAGCCACACGGGCGTATCCGCCCGGTCACCCGGAGGTGCCTCCGCGATACCGGAAGGTCGGCCAGCCGGTGATCATCCCCGGCGACATGGGCCGGTGCAGCTACGTGCTGGTCGGGCAGCCCGGCGCGATGGAGAGCACGTTCGGCAGCACGTGCCACGGGGCGGGGCGTCTGCTGTCGCGTCATGCGGCCATTCGGGCCGCCAAGGGACGGTCCATTCAGAAGGAGCTGGCCGCCCGCGGCGTGTACGCCCGCGCGCGCAGCCGGGCCGGCCTGGATGAGGAGCAGCCCGACGCCTACAAGAACGTCCAGGACGTGGTGTCCGTGGTGGAAAAGGCCGGGCTCAGCAGGATCGTCTGCCGACTGCGGCCGCTGGGCGTGATCAAGGGATGAGATCTCATGCCGTGGTGAGACGTGCCTGTGGGATTGACGCGGCCGCCTTGTCTATCGGCGCAGGCTCACCTGGATTTCGAAAGGACCGATGGAGAGCCGGTCGCGGTGCCGCAACGGGTATTCGGCGCCGGCCTCGTCGTCGTTGACGCGTGTGCCGTTCGTGCTGTGCAGATCGCTGACCGTCCAGATTCCCTGGGCGGGCTCGATGCGGCAGTGGTGACGCGACACCATGGGGTGGGGCAACTGCCAGAGCACGGTATCATCGTTTCCCACGAGAAGGGTCTCCGTGGGCAAAGCGTGGAAGTGCGGATCGGGAATGCTGGGTCCGGCCTGGAGGGTCAGGGACAACGGTGGCGGTCCGCCTCGGCCCATTCCCCCCTCATCGGGGATTCCATAGAAGCGCAGCCGATAGCCGCCCAGGTCCACGGCGTCGCCGGACACGGGGCGGTGCCGGGACACCCGCTGGCCATTGACGAAGCAGACGCGCCTCCGGTCCACCTGTTCCAGACACCAGCCGTCGTCGATCCAGCGCAGCCGGGCGTGGAGGGGGCTCATCCGGGCCGACTCCAGCGTCAGCGTGCAGTGGGGATCGCTCCCGATGGTCACGATCGCGTCGGTGGGCAGCGGAAGGCGATGGCCCACCAGGGCCGGCCCGGCCGACACCACCAGCTCGTGTTCCGGCCGGGGCGTGGCCAGGCGGGATTCAATGATGGCTTCGCGGTCCAGGCCCAGCCGTTCGGCCAATTCCCGGTCGTACGCATCCTTGGATTGACCGTCCATAAGCACCACGCGGGCCGTGGCGATCTGGTTCATGATGTCCTGGATCGCCTCGCGGGTCTTACGATCCGGGGCGTCCTCGTACGGCTTGATGCGCCGAAAGAGCTTCTGCACGGCGTTCTCGATGCGTTCCGGCTGGCTGCAGAAAATCTCCAGCTCCAGCAAGGCATAGTGGTGAGGCGGACGCGGTCCGGGCGGCAGATCCAGAAACCGGACGTATGCGTCTTCCGCAGACGACGGCATGGCAGCACCTCCACAAGGACCCGCCGGCGGGCCGGACTACTCCAGCTCAACCTCTCGTACCGCATCGGTCAGTTTGGACAGGTCGGCCTGTCCGAAGCCCGACGTGCGATGGATCTCCGCGGACGCAGTCGTGTTGTACATCAACTCGACCGCCCGCACGTGGACCCGACCGCTCGGGTCGTAGCGGAACGTGATCTCCACGGGTGATCCCTTCGGCAGTCCCGGCGGAAGCTCGTGGATCACGCACTCGCCGATCTGCGTGCATCCCTGCGGATCACGCGTCTCGCCTTCCACGATGGGAACGCGCACCAGCCGCTGGTTCTGCGCTTCCGTGCCGAACACCTTGGTCCGCGTGACGGGCAGCGGCGTGTTCCGCGGGATGATCATCGAGTTCACCGTGCGCGCCTCGCGAGACGACCGGACGATCACCCCCAGGCTGTGCGAGTTCACGTCGGTCAGTTGCACCTGCCGAGCGGCTTCCATCACGGGAGGGTCGAACGTGAAAAGCCGGATCGGCTCATCGTCCGGTTCTCCGTTCCCCCAACCGCTGTCGATGCGGCGTCCGCCGTCCGGAAGCGTCTGCACCGGGCTGTCCGTCAGGTGCCGAATCGCGGCGTGGATGGCGGCGCCGTGCGCCACGATTTCGCGCGGGGCAATGGCGGTGTTGGGCTTCTTGCCGGATATCTGCTGCAGCATCTCCTGGATGGCAGGCATCTGGACGGAGCCGCCCACCAGCAGCACGTCATCGATCCGATCCCACGTCAGCAGCGCGTCCTGAACCAGCATGTCCGTGGAAATGCGGGCCCGCGTGATCAGGTCGGCCGTCAACTGCTCGAACTGCCGGCGGCCGATCGGCAGGGCAAGCTCGCGGCCGAGATGATCCGCCATGATGACGGTCGCCGGCCGCGTGCTGAGCGCGATTTTGGCCTCTTCGCACGTGTGCCGGATGCGGGCGAGCGACTCCTCCTGGTCGCGCGGGTCCACGCCGTGACGCCGAGAGAACTCCTCGCAATACCAGTCCACCAACCGCGCGTCGAAATCCACGCCGCCCAGCCGCACCTCGCCGCCCGTAGCGACCACCTCAAACTGGGGACCGCTGATCCGGATGATCGTCACGTCGAATGTTCCGCCGCCCAGGTCAAACACGAGCGTGGTGGACGGCGCCGTGGCCGCAATGCCGGCCAGCTCAAATCGGGCGGTGGACCCGCCGCGCTCCACGTAGCAGCGAAACGCGTTGGCCAAGGCGGCGGCCGTCGGCTCGTTGATGATGTCCATCACGTGCAGGGAGGCGATCCGGCCGGCGTCTTCCGTGGCCTTGCGGCGGCGGTCACCGAAGTACGCGGGCACGGTGATTACCGCCCCGGCGATCTCGCCGATCTGCTCCTGGGCGTCCTTCACCAGCTTCTTGAGCAACAGGGCGGACAGCGCTTCCGGCGAAAACTGGCGCCCGCACACCGTTCGATGGTAGAACTTCTCACCCATGTCCCGCTTGAAATTGGTCGCCACGTTCCACGGCTCGTTCTCCGCGGCCAGCAGAGCGTGGGAACCCACGTGAACGCTTCGATCCGGCTGGATGAGAATGGCTGACGGGGTAACGGCCTCGCCCTGGTCGCCCGGGACGGTCACAGGACGACCCTGGGCGTCCACGTAGGCCAGCGAGGAGAACGTGGTTCCCAGGTCGATGCCCACAATCCGATGCTGGATGTCTCTCATGTCGCGCCGCCGCCCACCGGGCCCTGTCTAACGCTTGCCTCCACAACAGTCTACGTCCACACCAACTGCCCTTCAATCGCAGTGGTGGGACCCAATCATAAGGGCAATCCCGCATCGACCCTCCCCCGCCGGCCCGGGCAGACCCGACCATCACCCGGCCCACCTACGGACGATGCCATTCCGCGCAACGAGCACAAAGAGCATCCACATCGAATCGACCGGAGCCGTGGGCCGTCCGCAGGGCTTCCATTGCGGGCCCCGTCCACACCGCGGCGAGCGTCGAGTGGTGGAGCGAACCGACGGGCCGGGCGGCCAGAAAATCCTGGTCGCAGGCCAGGACCTGCCCGTCCGCCAGAACGGTGCAACGCCCGCGAAGCTGCCGGCAGGCCGTTCGTACCGGCGGGGACATGTCCATGACGCGGAAATCGGGCAGGGCCCCTGCGTACGTGCTGTACCCACTGAGCGTGACGCACCCCTGCCGCCGAATCCAGCCGTCGACAAACGGCTCCAGCTCGTCCAGCGTGTGCGTGCATTTCAGCAGCTCGACATTGACGAAGGGCACGGGCTGGGCGGCCCGTTGCCGAGCCTGCGTCAAGCGCTCGATGCCCTCCAGGACGGTTTGCAGGCCCTCCCCGTGCAACGCCCGATAACGCTCCGGCGTCCAGGCGTCCACGAGCACGCTGACCACGTCCACCTTGTGCTGCACCAAGGCCTCGATCGCAGCATCGCTCCACGCCCGCCCGCTGGTTCGGACGGCCACTCCATAGACGCCGGCCTCTCGCAGGGCCGCCAGCACCTGCGGAAATTCCGGATGCAGCAGCGGCTCGCCAAAACCGCCCAGCACCACCAGAGCATCGTCTTCGGAGCTCAACTCCGCGGCCAATCGGGCCACCATTCCCACGTCGATCGGGCCCCGGGCCCGGTCTGCCGGGATGGCCGGTCGCAAGACGATGTCCGAGGCGCCGGTCAGCGGGCTCTGCGTGGTCAGCTCAATCTCCACCTCGCGGGGCAGAGGCGGCGTCCGCGTCGCCTCTCGCTGGATGAGCCAGTGTCCGACGTGCTCCGCCCCGCCGTAGTCCTGCGTCGTCAGGTAGTCGCCGATGGCGCGCATCGCGCGATGGGTGTCCGCAATGAGCCTTCCGGACGCATGCCGAAGCGGTTGAGGGGACGCGCAAGCGCATTTGCGTTGGGCTACGTCGGGCTCCGGCTTGTCGGGTTTGAAGCTCAGGGTCCAGCCGGGCGGGATACCGTGCTCCGCCATCTGCATCAGAAGGTCCGTGTGGTACAGAATGCCGGTAAGGCCGGGAGGCGATTGCAGGAAGGCCAGCCGCGTTTCCTCGGCCACGCTCTCGTAGTACTCGATCAGCCGGTCGATCCAGACGGGGTCGATCAAGGGGCAGGGTCCCGGAACGACCAGAACGGCGTCGGCCCGCTCCTGCCGGGCGAGGCTGGCGATGACGGCCGTGTGGAGGTACTCGTCCAGGACGCAGGCCCCGCCGATGCCGCCGCGCCAGCTTTCCAAAGACCACTTGCGTGCGGACTGGACGAGAGCCCGGTAGCCGGGGTCACCGACGGAATGGGTGCGGATCGCCACGGGCAGACCGGCGATGTGCGAGGTGAGTTCCTTCTCCTGGTCGTGGGGGCCGACCACGAACACGCCGCTGAGCCGTTTGGCCTGGGCCACCTGGTTTACCGTGCGGGCCAGAATGGTCTCGCCGGCGACGGTGTCCGCCAGGCGCGATCGCGTGCCCAGGGCCGAGCGGTGGAGGTCGGCCTCGATGGTGGCGATGATTCTCACGCGATTTTCCCTTCCGCCAGCACGCGGTCGAATCGATCGAGAGCGCCTTGGAGCATGTCCTTCACGATATCCACGCCCTCCCGCACGCTACGGACCACGTCCATGTCGCGGTCGAGCTGCTTGAGGGTCCTCTGAGCTTCCGAGTCCCCGGCCGCCGCCCGGATCTCCCGGTCGGCCTTGAAACGGCGCAGCTCGCCGAGCTGCGTCGCCGACGTGATGATGCGGTAGGCCCGATCCGCCGAGCGCAGCAGCACACGCAGCTCATCCACGCGGGTCAGGCGGCGGTTGAACCGGTCCGGGTGGTCGGTCAAGGTCTTGAGCTCTTCCAGCAGCCCGGTCATTTCGTCGCAGATGTCCCGCACGGTCTCAACTTCCTCCAGACGCCGTGCGACTTCGTCCCGGCCGGCCTGGAGGCGTGAGGGGTCGAACCACGTCGTCGTCCGGCGGTAGGCGAATCGCTCCGGCGGGATGGGTGTGCTGCAGAACCGTTCCATCGCCGCATGCAGGGGCATGGCCTCGGTGCCACGGATATGCACGCCGCCCTCGGTGGCATCGATCAGCGGCACGGGGCATCCCACGAAGTCCTTCTCAAACTGCTCGAGATATGTGAAAAGCAGCTCGTCAGTGTAGACGTCGCGCCCGTCCGTGTCCTGGACCTTGCGGAGCATCTCACGGTTGCGGGCCAGCCGGTCCCATTCCTTCATTTCGATCGTGTTGAAGCGGTTGAACTCGCTTCGCCAGGTCTGGTGCATTTCGACGCCGGGGATGTAGTATACGTGGCCGGTGTACGCCAGGTCCTGCCCGATGAACAAAACGGGGCCGCACCCCATGTAGCGCGCGAGGTAGAACGCCAGGTGCGCCACGGTGGCGCCGGCCGGCAGCCCGTCGCGGGCGGCCAGGGCGTCTCCCAGCAGCAGCCGCGCGAAGGCGTTGTCCAACAGCGAGGTCGGGCCGCGGAACGCGTCGATGACGTGCCACGTCGCCTTGGGTTCGGCCACCAGATGCACGTCGCCGGACGGCTCGATTCCCTCGAAGTACTGCCGGGAAACCTCGTGGTAATCCAGGCTCACGACGAAGTCCGGGACGATGCCGCGCTGACGCAGCATGGGATAGATGGTTTGCACCGCGATGAGAACGGCCCGGCCGCGCGCGGCGGGCAGTTGGTCGATGTTCTTGCGCAGCGACGGGCCTGCCGCAACCACGATGGCCGGAAAGCCGGCGAATCGATTCCGCACAATGTCCAGGGCCGGAGTGGCCACGTAGGCGGGCAAATTGTTGGCGACGTTGCGGCAGGTAATCTGCGCGTTTGTGACGAGCGTGATGATCGAGACGCGGGAGTAGGCCACGTACTCCATGAACAGGGTGCGGGCGGCGGAATGGAACGGCCCGGCAATCTGCTGGGACGGCGGATGCAGGATGATGTGGACGCCGAGCATGATGAGGGGCGCGTGGGGCCGGAGTCGTTCGTGGACTTCGGCCTTGTCCGCGTTCGTCAGGATGATCAGCCGCTGCGACGCGATCACGTCGACCAGGTCAACGCAGGCGAAGGCGGTGGCCAGCACCGGCACGGACGGCTCGAAGACCACGAGGATGGCGTCACCCCTGATCCGCTCGTGGACGGCCCGCACGTGGTATCCCAAGCCGAAACCGTGAATCAGGTAGCAGGAGTGAGCGTCGAAATCGACCTCGGCCAGCAGTTTGGCCGCGTCCGCGGCGGGATCGTACCGGGAGTGCAGGTAACTCGACCGGCCTTCCCGCAGGGTGACCTTGGCCGTCCAGTGACCGGACCGCGTCGGTTCGACCGGCAGCCGCTGGTCATCCATGACGGCGTCAATCCGGCGGGCAAGCGCCGGATCCACGCGCCACAGGGCGGCCATGTTCCGGAGGAACACGTCGGCGGGTGGGGCAGTCGTCTGAGGCGGGGCCGTGCTCACTCAGAGTTCTCCGGAGCGACCTCGCGCGGGTCAGCAAACGTGCATGGCTGGCGCAGGGCGGCCTCCAGCCGCGCCAGGTACTGCCGGCGGGGAATCTCGACGGCGCCCAGGCTCCGTAGATGGTCCGTCATGAACTGCACGTCCAGAAGCCGCATGTTGCGGGCCTTCATTCGTTCCACCAGATGCACCAGGGCGACCTTGGACGCGTCCGTCTGACGGTGAAACATGGACTCCCCGAAAAACGCGCCCTGGATGGCCACGCCGTACAGCCCGCCGACCAGGGCGCCCTGCGGTCCGCCCTCCCGGGCCTCCACGCTATGCGCAAACCCCAGCTCGTGCAACCCGGAGTAGGCCTCGATGATGTCGCTGGAGATCCAGGTCCCCTCCGGGCGATGTGCGCACGCGCGGATGACCGCAGAAAAATCCCGGTCGATCACCACGGAGTAGACCTGCCGTCGGCAGACCCTGCGCAGGGATCGGGAGGCCCTGAACGTCTCGACCGGAATGACGGCCCGCGGATCGGGCGAGTACCAGTAGATATCGCCGTCCTCGTCGGCCATTGGGAAAATGCCGTTCGCGTAGGCGCTCAGCAGCAACTCCGGTTCGAGGTCCGCTCGCATGCGGTCCGGATTCTGCCCCGCGGCCATGTCGATGTAAACCCTCAGCCGCCCTGGGTGAACTCGCCCAGTCGATCCATCGACCGCCGCAACTCGTTGAGGGCCCGCCGCGTGGCAGCGTGGACGGCAGCCGGGGTTGTGTTCAGGCGGGCGGCGACGTCCGCGACGGGCAGGCCCTCCAGGAATCGCAACTGGATCATCGGGCAGCTTCGCAACGCACACCGCCAGCGCGTCAATCGCCTCATCCCTGCGGATAATGCGGCTGGGTGTACACGACTCCGCACAAACCTGATCCAGCAGGTTCCAGTAGGAATCGGCGCGGCCCCCGCAGATCGCATTGCACTCGCGTGCTACGTCCCGGGCCTGGCGGTGACACGCCCGCCACGCGTCAATCAGCTTGTGGTCAAGGATGGTGAGCGCCCAGCTCAGGAAGGAATCGGGGTCGGCACCCTGGAAATGGTCGATCTGGCGGAAGACCTGGAGATACACGTGCTGAAGAACGTCCTCCGGCTCGAAGCGAGACCGCATCGCGCCGTCCATGCGGGCCTCGGCCCGCGCGTGCAGTTGAGGATGCAAAACGGCCAGCAGCTTGGTGACGGCCGTCTGGTCACCGTGGCGGGCCGCGTCAACCCACGCTTGTAGTTGAGAGGCTTGCTCCATGGTGAAGCCGCCGTCTCCGGGTAAAGCTGCACTGAACTGCCATGAGCGGTCTGCATTCTACTGCTGGCATCGTGTCGAGCCAATGGTTCTGGGGGGGCGGTCCGTGTAAACTGGTAAAGGTGGCCCTCTGGGCGGGCGCCGGTGGGGGGCAGGTCCGTGCGGAGCGGCGACCGTGAAACACTCGTCAGACAGTCAAATCGGCGGCCCGGATGAGCGGATCACAAGCCTCGTCGAGGAGTTCGTCGAGCGGCGGCGGTCCGGCGAGGTCCTGACGCCGCAGGATTTCGCCGCCGAGCACGCGGACATGGCGGAAGCGTTGCGCCCGTATCTGGAGGGTCTGGCGATCCTGGACCGGGTTCGGGAGACGGCCACGCCGCCGGCAACGGAAATGGCGTTCGCACCGACGGGCGTGCCGTTGCCCGAGATTCCCGGCTACACCCTCACAAGCGAGATTGACCGGGGCGGGATGGGGATCGTGTACGAGGCCCGCCAGCTTTCCACGAAGCGCACCGTGGCCATCAAGACGCTTCCCGGCGGGCCGTTCGCGGCCCCCGCGGCCCTGAAACGATTCCAGCGAGAGATCGAGTTGGCCGCCCGGCTGGAGCATTCGGCGATCGTCCGAGTGCTGGAGAGTGGCGACGCAGCAGGACTGGCCTACTACGCGATGGACTTCGTGAAGGGCGTGACCCTGCAGCGTTACATCGCGGAGACCCGCCCGGACCAGCGGGAGATTCTGGCGATCTTCGTGCAGATCTGCGAGGGGGTTCAATACGCGCACGAACAGGGCGTCATCCATCGGGATCTCAAGCCGGCCAACGTGCTGATCGACGCGGAGGGCAGGCCGCACATCCTGGACTTCGGACTGGCCAAAGCGATAGACGAAGCCGGGGCTGCCGCGATACGGACGACGGTGATATCCATGCCCGGGCAGCCGATGGGCACGCTGCCCTACCTGGCTCCGGAACAGGCGACGGGCCTGGCAGAGGCCGTCGGCGTCCGGACCGACGTGTACGCGCTGGGCGTGATGCTCTTTGAAGCCGTCGCGGGAGGGCTTCCGTTCGACGTGGCCGGGGAAGCCTCGGAAGTGATCCGCCGGATCGCTGAGGAACCGCCACGTCGTCCGTCAGACGTCTGCGCCGGCATCGATCGTGAACTGGAAACGATCATTCTGAAAGCCATCGAGAGGGAACCGGCTCGCCGCTATGCGACGGCCCGCGACTTGGGCGAGGATCTTCACCGCTACCTGGAGGGTGAGCCGATTGTCGCCCGGCGCACCAGCCGCTTCTACGTGGCCCGCAAGAAGGTGCTCAAGCACCGCTGGAGAATCGCCGCCGGCTGCGTCGCGGCTGCGATGGCCGTCGTAGGAATCTGGGGGGGAACTTGGTGGAGCCGCGAATCCGCTGAACAGGCTCGACGGCGCGGGCTGCCCGACGCCCGCATGAAGCTGTTGCACATGCAGCAGGGCGTGGACCAGGGTAAGCCCGAGGGCGCACTGACGGGTCTGGAACGAGTGGCCGTCGACTATCCGGAGCTTCGTGAGATTCCGTTGGTGTGGGCCCAGGCTCAGTTCTCGCAGCCGCAGTCCCGATATGCCGCACTGACCTACCTGGAGTCCGCTCTGGCCGGCGACCCGGAGCGGTGGGACTGCCGTGAGCTGCTTGCCGAGATGTACGACTCGACCGGATTCACCCAGCGGGCGGCCGAGTTAAGGGCGGTGCCGGGATCGCGCGGGGCGGACACGGCGGAGGACTGGTACCTGCGATCGCTGACCACGCTGAGCCTGGAGCGGGCCTTTGACGCGACGGCGGTGGCGACTCAGCGTGATCCGGCCCATGCTTTTGCCTGGCACAGGCTTGCCCAGCTTGCCATGCACACCGGCCGGCTGGATGACGGCCTTCGCGCAGCCGACCACTTTCTGGCTTCCGGAGGGAGCCCTCTCGTCTGGCTGCGGTTCAAGGGCGACGTGCTCACCCTGAAGGGTGATGCGCACGCGGCCCTGGAGCAATACGATCGGCTGGTCGCCCTGAATCCGTGCGACCGATCCTTGTATCGAAGCCGCGCTCATCTCCACCGGCACATCGGAAGGTACCATGAGGCCGTGGAGGACTACACGAAGGCGCTGCAGCTCGGGAAGTCGGTTGACGGTGGGATGTGGGAGTACTTCCAGCGGGCCACGGCGCTTTGGATTGTGGGCCGCAAGGACGAGGCGATTGACGACATGCGGCGGGTCCGCATTCTGCGCGGGTTTCCTTCGTACTCGGACGCGCGCCTCTTCGTGCTGCTGAGCGGCGACGGTCGGCGGCAGGAGGCCCACGAGGTTCTCGAGGCGGCCCGGCGGAACGTGCCCGATCGATGGATAGACCGCGTGTTCGCGTGTCTGGCCGGCGAGATTTCGCCCGCGCAGCTCGTGGCCATTGCCGGCGATGACCCCATCCGCCGCTCCGAGGCGTTCTACTACGCGGGAGAGGCCTGTCTGCTGGCGGGAGAGCGCGACGCCGCTCGCACCTGGTTCACCGAATGCGTCCAGAGCGGAGTCGAATGGGACTCGGTGGCCGGCCCGCTGACTCCGATGAACGAGCACCACCTGGCGCGATGGCGTCTGGAGACGCTGACCGAGCCCGACGTGACGAGCGCGCCGGCCGGCGTGCCGTCTGAACCCGGCTCGCCATAGGCGGTTTCCGCGGTACGTTACGGCTGTGTGGACGGTCTGCGATTCCGATACAGGTTCGCGTCGATGACGACGCGCATGGCCTGCGTGTCGAGGGTGCCGCCGAAGAACTCATTCAGGCGGACGATGTCCGGGTCCGGTTCGGTCAGAAGCTTGTTGTAATTGACGTACAGCACGTCGAAGTTCTTCTGCTGCCGAAGCCAGTCCGTGACGTGGTCGAGATGCTTGAGGAACAGGGCCCGCATCTCGGCGTCGGCTACGCCTTCCTTGAGGGTCCCCCGGCGGATGAGCATCTTCTTCTGCGAGGCCAGCACCTCGTTCAGGTCTCGCCGCATGAAGACCACCTTGTAGTGGTAGTCCGGCGGCAGGTCGAGCAGGAGCTGCGAGATGCCCTTGACCACCTTGCCCTTCGCGTCCGGCAGCCAGGCCTTGTCCGTCTTGATCTGCTTGATCCGCTCGAACTCGTAGTACCCCTTCGGGTTGTCCTCGTCGGCGGTACGGATTCCGTCCGCCAGGATCTCGAAGCCCGTCGCCTCCAGCATAGCCATCATCATGGACGTGCCCGAGCGTGGCAGGCCCGAAACGATCGTGATGTATTCCCGGGTCGACTGGGTCATGAGG
>Ga0334888_1003329_pt1 | contig 16035 bp, 16 predicted proteins | sample GraSluR1_MG_FD_207227 | JGI IMG/M metagenome (GOLD analysis project Ga0334888, IMG submission 207227) | Sludge microbial communities from methane-producing bioreactor in Wageningen University, Netherlands - Granular Sludge_3_08-R1 | ecosystem: Engineered > Bioreactor > Anaerobic > Unclassified ...
GACATGGCGAAAAGGCCCTTAAATGGATGGCCGAAGCCCGTCAAGCCACCGGTCTGCCGGTTGTCACCGAGGCAATGTCTGAAGAACAAATTGAACTCGTAACGCATTATGCCGACGTGATCCAGATTGGTGCGCGCAATATGCAAAATTACAGCCTGCTGCACGCGGCAGGCGCCAGCCAGCATCCCGTCCTACTCAAGCGCGGCATGTCCTCCACCGTTGAGGAACTGCTCATGGCTGCCGAGTACATCCTTTCCCATGATAACCGCCGGGTGATCCTGTGTGAACGCGGTATCCGCACCTTTGAAAATTCGACCCGCAACACCACCGATATCAATGCCATCCCGGTGCTGAAAGAAAAGACCCACCTCCCCGTTGTCCTGGATCCCAGCCATGCCACCGGCAACTGGAATTATGTGACCGCCGTTGCCCGGGCGGGCATTGCTGCCGGGGCGGATGGGCTGATCGTGGAAGTTCATCAGGAGCCGGAAAATGCCTTGTCCGACGGGTTTCAGTCGTTGAAGCCGGAGCGCTTCGCCGAAATGGTCACCCAGATCCGCAATATCGCCCAGGCCATTGACCGGGACATCGCCGTTAGCTCGCACACCTGATTGATTCAGCAAAAAGGAGGAATATCATGAGTATGCGCGGTATCCGCGGCGCTACCACCGTTTCACGAAATGATGCTTCTGCGATCCTGGACGCCACCCAGGAATTATTGGTGGCTATTCAGGCGGCCAATGCAGCTCTCACCCCGCAAGACATCGCCAGTGCCCTGTTTACATTGACACCCGACCTGGATGCGGTCTATCCCGCCAAAGCTGCCCGGCTTCTGGGTTGGACAAACGTGCCGCTGGTTTGCGCCCAGGAAATTCCCGTTCCTGGCGGGTTACCGCTTTGTATACGGGTATTACTGCACTGGAACACAGACCTTCCCCAGGATGGCGTTCACCATATCTATCTTCACCATGCGGTCTGTCTTCGTCCAGATATTTCAACAAGCATGAAAGGGAACCTGTCATGTTAATCATCATGCAAACCGAAGCAAAGCCTGACCAAATTAAAGGGGTAACATCAAAAGTCAAGTTATTGGGTTTTGAGCCCCATATTTCATCAGGAGAACAACGCACCGTGATCGGTGTGGTGGGTAAGGATCCCTTCACAACCCAGGATCATTTCCTGCGCATGCCGGGTGTTGACCGCGTTATACCCATCTCACGTCCCTACAAACTGACCTCGCGCGAATTTATCCGTGAGGATTCGGTCTTCCCGTTAGATGGGGTTGATATTGGCGGGCGCGGCATCGTCATCATCGCCGGGCCGTGTGCTGTGGAAGACCGCGGCCTGATCATCGAAATCGCCCATGCGGTCAAGGAAGCCGGGGCGCATGCCCTGCGCGGCGGCAGCTTCAAACCGCGTACCTCTCCGTATGCCTTTCAGGGACATGGCGAAAAGGCCCTTAAATGGATGGCCGAAGCCCGTCAAGCCACCGGTCTGCCGGTTGTCACCGAGGCAATGTCTGAAGAACAAATTGAACTCGTAACGCATTATGCCGACGTGATCCAGATCGGTGCGCGCAATATGCAAAATTACAGCCTGCTGCACGCGGCAGGCGCCAGCCAGCATCCCGTCCTGCTCAAGCGCGGCATGTCCTCCACCGTTGAGGAACTGCTCATGGCTGCCGAGTACATCCTTTCCCATGATAACCGCCGGGTGATCCTGTGTGAACGCGGTATTCGCACCTTTGAAAATTCGACCCGCAACACCACCGATATCAATGCCATCCCGGTGCTGAAAGAAAAGACCCACCTCCCCGTTGTCCTAGATCCCAGCCATGCCACCGGCAACTGGAATTATGTGACCGCTGTTGCCCGGGCAGGCATCGCTGCCGGGGCGGATGGGCTGATCGTGGAAGTTCATCAGGAGCCGGAAAATGCCTTGTCCGACGGGTTTCAGTCGTTGAAGCCGGAGCGCTTCGCCGAAATGGTCACCCAGATCCGCAATATCGCCCAGGCCATTGACCGGGACATCGCGGTCAGCTCGCATGTTTCTTTATGAGAACATACCAGATGAAAGCTGAAACGGATTTTACCAACCTTACAGATTTCAACGTCGCCATTTGGGGACTTGGTTTGATTGGTGGGTCACTGGCTTATGCGCTTGCCGGGAAATGCGCATCTCTTATCGGCATCGACCCCGACCCGCGTACGGTTGAACTGGCAGCAGCCAGTACAATCTTTACAACGGTCGCCCAACAACCGGATGATGTCATTTCACAAGCAGACCTGGTTATTCTGGCGGCACCCGTACTTGCCATTCTTGAACAGCTAAAGGCGCTGCCCAATCTGCATCCCGGGGGGTGCATTGTGCTTGACCTCGGTTCCACCAAACGGAAAATAATGGATGCAATGGCAGCCCTTCCCGAGCGCTTCGAACCGGTTGGTGGACACCCCATGTGCGGTAATGAGAAATCATCATTTCGAAACGCAGACGCCAGTCTGTTTGTTAAAGGAAATTTTGCCCTGGTTAAATTGGAGCGCACATCCTCCCGAGCCCAGGCGATTGCTGAAGTCTGCGTCCGCCAAACAGGGGCTTATCCTTTATGGCTGGATGCAGAAACGCATGATCACTGGACAGCCAGCACCAGCCACATGCCTTACCTGGTTGCCAACGCCATCGTGGCATCTATCCCGCCGGATGCCGCTCCAATGGCAGGCTCAGGCCTGCGCAGTACCAGCCGTTTAGCCGCAGCTACGCCAACCATGATGTTGGATATTTTGCTGACCAATCAGGATTTCATTCTGGAAGCTCTCCAGGATTTTCAGATCAACCTGGAAAAATTAAAGGAAAATATCCATCATGAAGATTGTGCCAAGCTGGAAGCAGCCCTTCAGCAAGGCCGCAATGCGCGCAGTGCTCTGTTCACCAAAGGAAAAGCATGAAAACAATCATTGATCCCGGACATCCAATCAAAGGCAATCTGCCCTGTAAAAACAAACTGGATTTACCCGGAGACAAGTCGCTGTCTCACCGGGCCGCCCTCTTTGCCGCGCTTGCGGACGGGAAAAGCGCGATCAGAAATTTTCAGGTTTCTGGTGTTACCAAACCCTTGCTCGACGCTCTCAAACAGTTGGCCATCGATTGGCAGCTCGACGGTACGACTCTGACCATCGCCGGTCATGGTCTGCAAGGACTTCGTCCTGCCAGTGAACCGATCAACTGCGGTAACTCGGCCACCACATTGCGTCTCCTGACTGGCGCTCTTTCAGCGGCGGGTATCCCGGCTGTTCTGGATGGCTCGGCTGGCCTGCGCCACCGCCCCATGGATCGTATCGTCCTCCCGTTACGGCACATGGGTGTGTCCATAACTGCCGCTGAAAATGGAGGCGCGCCACTTGAACTTTTATCCAGAGATTCAAACCAACCGCTGCATAATATTCAATATGCGCTGCCGGTTGCTTCGGCCCAGGTAAAATCATGTTTATTGCTGGCCGCACTGGCAGCCAACGGCACCAGTACCCTCTTTGAACCTGGCCCATCCCGCGACCACACAGAAAACATGCTCGCCAATATGGGCGTGGACGTAACCAGCCGCAAGCTGGAAGATAAAGCCACCCCAATCTACGCCACGCGTCTGTCTCCCCCAACTACTTCACTCCTCCCCCTGGATTTTACCGTCCCCGGTGACATTTCCGCCGCCGCCTTCCTGATCGTTGCTGCCTTGATCACTCCTGGCTCTCAACTCACTCTGAATAATGTCGGCCTGAATGCGACGCGAACAGGGTTATTGGACACCTTGCAGGCCATGGGCGCTGATGTGCAGGTCGAAATTTTAACTCATGATGCTGGTGAACCTGCCGGCAAGGTCACTGTCCGGTATAGCGTATTAGAAGCAGTTGAGGTCTGCGGCCCCCTGGTGGTGCGCATGATTGACGAATTTCCTGTCTTTGCCGTGGCCGCGGCCTTTGCCGCTGGCACAACCGTCGTACGTGATGCACAGGAACTACGATTAAAAGAATCTGATCGTATCGCCGCCATTTGTCAGGAACTCAGCCGCATCGGTGTCAATATTCAGGAAACCCCGGACGGCTTCATTGTTGTGGGTGGCGTGCTACCCCGCGGGGGAGAAGTCGAATCACATGGCGACCACCGTCTGGCGATGGCTTTGGCCGTTGCCGGTCTGGCTTGTCAAAACCCGGTAGTGGTTCACGGCGCCGAAATGACAGCAGAATCCTTTCCAGACTTTATCGCTGTTTTGCAAGCACTCGGCTGCATTATTCAAACGGAGCAGTGACCTGATGCCAGAACAACGAATCAATTTGGGACTCATCGGCTGGCCGCTTGATCATAGCCTGTCACCTCGCATCCATCAGGCAGCTTTGCAAGAACTCGGTCTGGCGGGACGGTATTGTCTTTATGCCATTGAACCCAACCACATCCAGGATGTAGCTATTCTGGACCTGTTGGAACACGTGGCTGCTGGTGAGATTGACGGGTTGAATGTCACCCTGCCCTATAAACAAACCGTGGTGCCGCTTTTGGCCGCCCTCACCCCATCAGCCGAATGCATCGGCGCGGTCAACACGATTTATATGGAAAACGGACTTCTGACGGGCGACAACACCGATGCAGCCGGATTCCAGAATGACCTTCAGCAATTGCCTGTGGAAAAACATACCCCCGCCTTGCTTTTGGGTGCTGGTGGAGCAGCAAGAGCAGTGCTTTTCAGTTTGTTGAAAGCGGGCTACTCTGTCGGGGTTGCGGCACGAAATCTTCTACAGGCCCAGGAACTGGCGCATTCTTTCAATGCCATTGCTAATACGCCTGTCGAAGTTCTTCCCCTGGAAAAAAATGCCTTGTCGCAAATCAGCAGGAAGATTGGACTGCTTGTCAACGCAACGCCGCTGGGCATGTCGCCTGATACTGAGACCTGCCCCTGGCCGGAAGACCTCGCTCTCCCCCTCCATGCCTGTGTCTATGATCTGGTTTACAATCCCGTCGACACACTTCTGGTACGCCGGGCATGCCAGGCAGGGCTGCCTGCTCGCAGTGGTTTAGGGATGCTTGTGGAACAGGCCGCATTGGCTTTTGAGCGTTGGACAGGATATACCGCCCCCCGCGCCGTCATGCGGCAAGCTGTACAAGACGCCTGTGAACCTCGCATCAGACAAACATCACAAAGGAAAATCAAATGACACTTCGTTTTTTAACCGCCGGTGAATCGCATGGCCCCGCTCTGGTTGCCATCCTTGAAGGCATTCCCGCCGGATTGCCATTGACCACCAACGACATTAACCACCATTTGAGCCGCCGTCAACGCGGGCACGGCAGCGGAGAACGCATGCAGATCGAGAAAGATCAAATCCAAATCCTGGGTGGTGTTATGGAGGGCAAAACCATTGGCGCCCCGATTGCTCTGCTGCTCCCGAATCTGAATCACAAAGACTGGCTCGGCAAAGAAGTCCCGCCATTCCCGAACCCTCGACCTGGGCACGCGGACCTGACTGGCGCGATCAAATACGGTTTCCATGATTTGCGTCCCGTACTGGAACGCGCCTCAGCCCGTGAAACTGCTGCCCGTGTCGCCATTGGTGCAGTCTGCAAACACTTGCTTGCCCAGTTTGGTGTTCGGGTTGAAGGGTATGTCGCGTCAATTGGAGAGGTAACCGCCTCCCTGGAGGATATTCCTTTGGAATCACGTTCCCGGCGGGCTGAGAAATCCAGTGTCCGCTGCCCGGACAGTGCAGCCTCGCAAGCGATGAAAGAAAGCATCGAGAAAGCCATCGACGACGGAAATACTCTCGGCGGCGTGCTGGAAGTGCTTGCGCTGGGTTTACCCCCTGGGCTGGGTTCGTACGTTCACTGGGACAAACGTCTGGATGGCCGTCTGGCACAGGCCGTGTTGGGCATTCAGGCCATCAAAGGCGTGGAAATTGGACCCGCCTTTGCCAACAGCCGTCAGCCCGGCACCAAAGTTCATGATGCAATTCGTCTGGCAGACGATCGCCTGCAGCGCACTTCCAATCGCTCTGGCGGCATCGAGGGAGGAATGAGTACCGGGCAGCCTATCATCGTTCGCGCTGCAATGAAACCCATCGCGACGACGATTACTCCCCAAAAAACCGTTAATTTGGCAAAGGGCAAAGAAATGCCCACGCAGTATGAGCGCTCGGATTACTGTCCCGTCCCCCGCGCCGTGCCAGTCATTGAAGCGATGGTCGCCTTTACCCTGGCAGATGCCTTACTCGAAAAACTTGGCGGTGATTCGCTGGGCGAAATTCAACCGCGTTTTGAAAAGCTGGCGGTCGCCAGCCTGAAAGATCTGCACATGGACGGAAAACCGCATGTCTTCTGGCCGAGCACAGACGGAGAGTAGGAAAGATTATGCATATTATGTTATATGGCCCGCCTGGCTCGGGAAAATCCACCCTCGGAGCGCGTTTGGCTGACAGGTTGAAATGCCCGTTTGTCGATCTCGATGCTGCCATTGAGCAGCATGCCGGGATGCCTGTCCCGGATATTTTCCAGCAGCAAGGTGAAACTGCGTTCCGTCGTGTGGAAAGCGGCCTGCTTGCCCGACATCTATCGGTATCCGAAGAGACTGTTATCTCCCTGGGTGGCGGTGCATTACTGTCCCCTGAAAACCGCGCCCTGGCTGAAAAACAGGGCGAAGTGTTGTGCCTGACTGCTCCCGCCGAAATACTGATTGCGCGCCTCAAAGTCAGCAGCATCAACCGTCCCTTGTTGAATGGCGATCTGGAGCAACGCACGCGAGCGCTGTTAGAAAAACGCAAAGATCATTACTCGTCTTTTTCTAACGCTATTGATACAGGTACATTAAATGCCGATCAGGCGCTCTGGCAGGCACAAATTCGTCTGGGTGTATTTCGCATCACAGGTATGGGTACCGATTGCGATCTTCGCATTCGCCCTGGCATTCTCAAAGACCTCGGCAGCGCCATGCAGCAGGCTGAGCTGAAAGGCCCTGTTATGCTGGTCAGTGATGAACATGTCGCCGCGCTTTACGGGCAGCAGGCACAAAACACACTGGAAAATGCCGGATATACAGTTTCATTGATGATCATTCCATCAGGAGAAACCCACAAACATATCGGCAGCGTTACCGAGATTTGGGAAGCCTGTGCAGACGCAGGTCTCGAACGGGGGAGTACCATCGTCGCCCTCGGCGGCGGAGTAGTCGGTGACCAGGCCGGGTTTGCTGCTGCTGCATTCCTGCGTGGCATTGCCTGGGTCAATGTGCCCACCACCCTGCTGGCAATGGTCGACAGCAGCATCGGCGGGAAAACCGGCGCCAACCTTCCCCAGGGGAAAAACCTGATTGGTGCTTTTCACGCTCCCCGGCTTATCCTGAGCGATCCAGAGTTACTGCAAACTCTGCCGGAAAGGGAATGGCTCAGTGGATTGGGCGAAACGGTAAAACACGGCATTATTGCTGATCCGCAGCTTTTTTATTTATGCGCAGCCGGTCGAGAGGCCGCCCAGCAAAACAGTACACAATTAGTGCGCCAGGCAGCCGCCGTCAAGATCAGAATCATCGAAGAAGACCCATACGAGCGCGGCCTGCGACAGTCGTTGAATCTGGGGCATACCATCGGCCACGGTGTGGAACTGGCTTGCGGCTTCAGTATGTCACATGGTGAAGCCGTGGCGATCGGCACAGTCGCCGAAGCCCGTCTTGCAGAAAAATTGGGCCTGGCCCAGACTGGCCTGACGGATGAAATCAGGAAAGTATTCAGCGCTTTAGGACTGCTTACCCAAATCCCTCCCGAAATTAACCGCACCATCATCGTTCAAGCGATGAGACACGACAAAAAACGTGCCAACCAGATTGTACGCTTTGCCCTCCCAGTCAGGATTGGCGAAGTCCGTGTTGGTATCACTGTGCCTGATTGGGAAACCCTGCTGCTGGATATGTGAGGAAAGGAGAAAGCGAGATGCAAAAAATTCTCGTATTAAATGGTCCCAACCTGAATTTGCTGGGCGAACGCGAACCGGGCATTTATGGAGAGCTGAGCCTGACCGTGATTACGAAACACCTTGAACAGGCTGGAAAAGAATTAGGTCTGGAGATAACTGTATTCCAGTCGAACCACGAAGGTTTTTTGATAGATCGTTTGCAGGATGCGCGGATCTGGGCTGTTGGGGTTGTATTTAATCCGGGTGGCTACACGCATACCTCAGTGGCCTTGCGGGACGCAGTCTCCGCTATCCGCATCCCGGTGGTTGAAGTGCATCTTTCCAACATCGCCGCTCGGGAAGCATTTCGTCATACCTCCCTTATTGCGCCAGTCTGTGCAGGCAGCATCGCCGGGTTTGGCTGGCATTCCTACCTGCTTGGGCTGCACGCCCTGCATCACATCATTAATAACTAACCCTTCAAGGAGAAAAACATGCTTCAAGTCGCATATCAAGGTGAGCCTGGCGCTTTTTCAGAAGCTGCAGCTATTGAACATTTCGGAAATTCCGCAAACCCTGTTGCCCGGGACAGCTTTGAAGCTGTATTTGATTGTGTAACAACAGGAGAGTGCGATTTGGGCTTTATTCCCATTGAGAACTCTGTGAATGGCAGTATCCATCGCAATTATGACCTCCTCTTGCAGCACGACTTGTATATTATCAGCGAATATCACCTCCGCATTCAGCATTGTCTCATCGCCCGCCCGGAAGCCACGCTCGCCGATATCAAGCGGGTCATCAGCCATCCTCAGGGACTGGGGCAATGCCGGCAAACCCTGCCCACCCTTGTCAATGCCAAGCCGGAAACCGTTTACGACACTGCTGGCGCAGTAAAGATGGTTGCCGCCGGAAGTGACATCCATCTTGCCGCTATCGCCTCGCGTCGTGCCGCGGAGATCTATGGGATGAACATCCTCGCTGAAGGTATTGAAGACAATCCATCCAATTTCACTCGTTTCTTAACCATCTCGCGCAGCCCCGTCCAGCCGCAAGGTGCAACCAAAACGACCATCGTTTTCAGCCTGAAGCACCAGCCGGGAGCGCTTTATCAGGCTTTGGCAGCCTTTGCCAACCATGATATTGACCTGACCAAGATCGAATCCCGTCCATTGATCGGTCGTCCCTGGGAATATCTCTTCTATATCGATTTTGCCGGGGCATGCAGCCATCCGGAAACCCAGAAAGCAATTAAAATGCTGGAAACCGAAACGCTCGAAATGCGGGTATTTGGCTCTTATCCCCGGAATAAAGCTTTTTGATCAGTCCCCCGCTAACAAATACTTTCCTAACCGCCCGGAATTCAATCTTGCGCTGCGTCAAGGTTTTTCACGCATCCCCGTTTTGAAAGCAAGCAGAAATCTTTCAAGTACACAACACTCCACCCGCAGGTGCGCCGTTCCTGCGGGTGGAGTTTAGGAGGATAAGATGGAGTTTTCTGTGAGATTTTAGATCAAGGCCTTCACACATCCTGTCTTTGATGAGCTGTAATGCTGATAATAATGTGCGATGATGAGAAGTGTGCTTTCTTGTTCAATGTCTCCAACACTTATAGAATATCAGATTCCATGAATGTTGGGAATAAAATTTTCATTAATTTCCTTTTAATGCAGCCTTCTCGTTCTCCGCATGATTTTCTGAAAATGGTGCTAAAATAATGAATATGCAGACGGCCAATGACCAGGCCGTCTTTTTCTGGAGGACAGATGAATATACTTGTCGCAGGCGGTGCTGGATATATCGGCAGTGTTACGACCCAACTACTATTGGACGCAGGTCATCAAGTCACCGTTTATGATAGTCTGGTAAAAGGGTACAAAGCCGCTATCCCTGATGGCGTAACCTTCATTCAGGGTGACATTCTCGATAATGAAGCGCTGGGACGCGTATTAAGCATCCGCCCTTACGATGCAATTGTGCACTTTGCCGCTTTCATTGAAGCTGGCGAATCAATGGTTGACCCCGGCAAATTCTTCCTCAATAATGTTGCTGGCAGCATGAATTTGATTGAAGCAGCCGCGAAACATGCCGTACCGCGTTTTGTCTTTTCCTCAACTGCTGGTGTGTATGCCAGCAAAGATAGCCCAATTGTTGAAACAGACCCGATTGGCCCGGCCAGTGTTTACGGGCAAACCAAATATATGGTCGAAGAGACCCTCGAATGGTATCACCAGGTGAGAGGCCTGCGTTTTGCTGCCTTGCGCTATTTTAATGCCGCTGGAGCTACCCCGCCGGTACGTGGAGAAGCACACCAACCCGAATCGCATTTGATCCCCCTTGTTTTGCAAGTTGCCCTGGGGCAGCGCGAAAACATCGCCGTGTTTGGCGATGATTATCCCACCCCCGATGGTACCTGTGTACGTGACTACATTCATGTCACTGATCTGGCTGCCGCTCATTTGCTGGCCCTGCAAGGTCTGGATAGGCGCCCCCGCATGGTCTACAACCTTGGGAATGGTACGGGTTACTCTGTCAAGGAAGTGATCGAAACTACGCGGGAAATAACCGGTCATCCCGTTCCCTCGATAGTGAAACCGCGCCGCCCGGGCGATGCCGCCATCCTTGTCGGCGATGCGTCCAAGATCCGTCATGAACTTGGCTGGAAGCCCCAAGTTCCGGATTTACAAACGATCATCTCTACTGCCTGGGAATGGCATCGCACCCACCCCCATGGCTACTCAAAATAACCTTGCAGTTCAATGCGCATGATTCCGTGTACAATTAATCGATTGAAAACCGTATTGCATTTTTAGGTAAAGGAAAGCTATGACAAAAAAAACATTTTCAGAACGCCTGCAGGCCGGCCAAATCCTCGTCTCCGATGGGGCCACTGGCACCAACCTGCAAAAACGCGGGTTGCCGCAAGGCGTCACCGCCGAACAATGGGTGCTTGAAAACCCGGATCAGATTGAACGCCTGTACCGTGATTTCATCCAGGCCGGTTCCAATATCATCCTCACCTGCACATTCGGCGGTTCCCCTGTCCGCCTTGAGCACGCCGGTCTACCCGGCAAAACAACAGAAGTCAACCATCGGGCAGCAGAACTGGCCCGTAAAGCTGTGCAAGGAACCGATGTGCTTATTGCCGGTTCAATTGGCCCCAGTGGACAAATGCTCAAACCACTCGGTCTCCTTGAAGTCGATGATGCTGTGGCTTCCTTTGCTGCACAGGCTAAAGCGCTTGAAGAAGGCGGTGTGGATTTTCTGGTGATCGAAACCCAGTTTGACATTAACGAAGCCACTGCGGCCATTCAGGGCGCACAATCCGTCAGCAGCCTGCCGATCGTGTGTTCCTTCAGTTATGACCGCGGTACACGTACCATGATGGGCGTCAAACCAGCCCAAATGGTGAAAGCCATTGCTCCGCTTGGCGTGATTGCGCTGGGGGTCAATTGCGGCCGCAGCCTGGAAGAAAACCTGGCAGTATTGCAAGACCTGAAACAAAATACAGACCTGCCGATCTGGTTCAAACCCAATGCAGGTATGCCAGAGCTGGATGAAGACAATCACCCCGTCTACTCCGTTAATCCGCACGAAATGGGTGCAAATGTACCGCAATGGATTGAGGCAGGTGCGCGGATTATTGGCGGTTGCTGCGGCAACAGCCCGGAACATATTCAAGCGATTGCTGAAGCCGTCAAAGCCTATCAAGACAAATAGTGTGAATATATTTCAAATCAGTGCCATATCTACCATTAAATCACTGCATATTTTTCAGTGCGAGTAAAAAAATGATCACTTACGATTCACCATTGGAAAATATCAATCACCGGAGGGAAAATGCCTGAAGTCCATGATATAGTCATCATCGGGGGAGGCGTAATTGGCAGCATGGTCGCCCGCTATCTGTCACGGTACCGGTTGGACATCGTCCTTATCGAAAAAGAATCGGACGTCGGTGTCGTTACCAGTTCGGCCAACTCTGCACTGGTACATGCCGGGTACGATGCGGTGACTGGCTCACTAAAAGCCAGGATGAATGTAGCTGCGAATGCCATGTGGGACACGCTTTCAGGCGAACTTAATTTCCCCTACTCCCGTCGCGGCGACTATGTCGTTGCGGTCGGCGAGGAAGAGCTGCCCAGCCTGGATGCTCTGATGGAACGCGGCAAACAAAACGGCGTTCCAGGTATGCGCATCGTGAGCGCAGACGATATGCGCGCTGCCGAACCCGGCATTAACACGAACGTCAGCGGCGCCCTCTGGGCACCTACCGGAGGAATCTGTGATCCGTTTGCCGTCACCGTAGCGGCTGCCGAAAATGCTGTAATGAATGGCGTCAAAATCCTGTTCAACACGGCTTTTGAAGACTTCGTTATTGAAAACGGCCGCATCGTGGGCGTACAAACCAACCACGGCCTGCTTGCCTGCCGCTGGGTGATCAATGCCGCCGGTCTATATTCTGATGTTGTCATGCATAAAGCGGGGGTGCGCCCTGAATTCAAAATCACGCCGCGGCGCGGCGAATATTATATCCTCGACCGCAATGAGATCGATATCTATAACGTTCTCTTTCCCGTTCCCTCGGAGATAAGTAAAGGAATTCTTGTTTCAGGCACACTTCACGGCAACGTTTTGGTTGGCCCCAATGCTGAAAACATCTGCGACAAAGAAGATAGTGCAGTCACGCCGGAAGGGCTGGCAGAGGTATGGAGCGGTGCCCAGAAGTTGGTCCCCACTCTTAATCCCCGCCATGTCATTGCTATCTTTGCCGGACTGCGGGCTGGCGGCAATGCACCCTGCGAAACCCCCGGCGTCAATTACAACAAAGACTTTGTCATTGAAATCCCCAAAAAAATGCCCAACCTGGTTAATCTTGGGGGCATCGAGTCGCCCGGCCTGTCCTCCGCCCCGGCTATCGCCGTCCGCGTAGTAGAATTAATCAAAGATGCCGGTGAAAGGCTCGCCGAAAAACCGGACTGGGATCCTGTGCGGCCGCCGCGTCCGAGTTTCCGTCATCTTTCGCAGGTAGATCAGGCCGCCCTGATCAAGCGCGACCCCCGCTATGGGCGCGTGGTCTGCCGCTGTGAAATGGTCACAGAAGGCGAAATCCTGGCCGAGATCCATGCACCCATTCCCGCCCGCACCTACGACGCGATCAAACGCCGTACCTGGCTGGGTACCGGGCGCTGCCTGGGCGGTTTTGACATGCCCCGCGTCACCGAAATCCTCGCCCGCGAATTGAACATCGATCCCCTGCAAGTCAGCAAAAAAGGCGCCGGCTCCGAGTTTCTCGCGCGTAAAACCAAACAGGTGGAGGAGTAAGATGGCTCTCAAGGAAACCTACGATGTGGTTGTGATTGGTTCTGGTCCCGGCGGACTGGCCGCTGCCATCGCTGCCCGTGAAAACGGCGCAGAGGATGTCATCGTTCTGGAACGCGATGTTGAATTGGGCGGCATCCTCCTGCAGTGCATTCACAACGGCTTCGGCATGGAAGTCTTCGGTGAAGACCTGCCTGGCCCCAGCTATGCCCAACGTTACATCGACGATGCCAAAGCAGCTGGTGTCAAATTCCTGACAGACACCATGGTATTGGACATCACCCCCGAACGGCGCATTTTCGCCACCAGCCGCGGCTCCGTGATCGATATTCAGGCACGCTCACTCGTTCTGGCAATGGGCTGCCGCGAACGCACCCGTGCCCAGGTACGAATTCCCGGCACCCGCCCGGCCGGCGTTTACACCGCAGGCACTGCCCAGCGCTGGGTCAACGTGGAAGGCTACATGCCTGGCAATAAGTTCGTCATCCTCGGCTCCGGCGACATTGGCATGATCATGGCCCGCCGTCTCACCTTTGAAGGCGCGAAAGTGGAGCGCGTGCTGGAAGTGCTTCCCTATCTAAGCGGCCTTAACCGTAATTATGTGCAATGCCTGTTAGACTTTGACATTCCTCTGCAATTGCAGCATACCGTGCACCGAATCGTCGGCCGTGACCGGGTGGAAGCCGTTGAGTCCGTTCAGGTGGATGAGAAATGGCGTCCCATTCCAGGCTCCTCAGAAATCATTCCCTGTGATACGCTCTTGCTTTCGGTTGGATTGATCCCGGAGAATGAGCTTTCCCGCAAAGCAGGCGTATTGATTGACCCGCTGATTGGCGGCCCCTACGTGGACGACCGCTTCCAGACCAACGTGCCTGGCATCTTTGCGGCTGGCAATGTAGTCCACGTCTATGATCTGGCAGACTGGGTCACCGAAGCAGGCCTGACTGCGGGGAAATACGCCGCCGAAAATGCCGTTGCGGAACGCTTGCGTGAAAGACGCCGCATCCCGATCCATGCCGGCCAAAATGTCCGGTATGTTGTTCCGCACACGATGGACAAGGAAAACCTTGCCGAAAACGAAGTACGCTTGCAGCTGCGCGTCAATGCGCCCATCGAGGCTCCTGTTACCGTGCAGGTGTATGACGGTGAGAACCTGATTGCCAAAAAGAATGAACAATACGCCCGTCCGGGAGAGATGATTGAGATCAAGCTCAAACCCAACCGACATTATGACGCAATTTCCCGGGCCGCCAGTCTCACGGTTCAGGTCACAGAAAGATAGGAGGAAAACCATGGAAGATATCAAAATGATCTGTGTGAGCTGTCCCAAAGGCTGTACGCTGGGCGTAACCATCGACGGAAACACTGTGGTAAAAGTCACTGGCGCTTCCTGTAAACGCGGCCTGGATTATGCCCATCAAGAAATCACCGATCCGCGCCGGATGGTTGCTTCCACCGTAAAAGTAAAAAATGGCGTTCATCCCCTTGTTCCAGTTTACACGGCCGCACCGGTTCCAAAGCCCCTGATCTTCGACATCCTCGCCGAAATTCGTAAAATTGAGTTACAGGCTCCCGTGAAAACCGAACAAGTCGTCATCAAAAATGTTTTAAACACTGGCATCAATATTATTGCCTCTCGGGATATGCCAAAGATAACAAATTAACACGCAATCCCGTGGCGGGTTTTACATGAGATTGCGTTCGTTAATGCTGCTATCCTCGTCGACGCCGTGACATGTACCGTTTTGCGATAAAATATTCACGATAAGGAATATCCATGAACCAAAATCGTGATACTGCTCTCAAAATATTCGCCAGAATACGGCTTTCAACCGTCCATCATCTGCGGACATTCATCCAGGTCATCCGGCAAGCACTGCAATCCTACTCCCGCTCTTCGGCACTGGAAGCGACCGCTGGATTGGCCTATTACAGCATGTTCAGCATTTTTCCGCTGGCATTATTACTTGTGGTAGCAAGCAGTTCATGGTTTAAAGAAGAAATGGCTCGCCAGCAAGCCATCCAGTTTGTCACTGAACTTTTCCCCATTTCTCAAAGTCTAACAGAGCAGCTTATCCAAAGCATGCTTAACAGCCGTGGTGCCATGACGATTGTTTCCGCCGTTGGTTTGCTTTGGGCTGCATCAGGGTATTTCAATCTTCTGGTTCGTAATATCAACCGTGCCTGGCCGGGCATTCGTACCCGCCATTTTGTCCGCACTCGTCTGGAAGCCTTGTTGATTGTTGTCGGCCTGGGCGTACTCTTCCTGCTTTCCATGTTGGCAACATCCACTTTTGAATTATTGGGGAAATTAAACCTCCCCTTCTGGCAGAATATCTTCTACCAAGGGCCAACAAGAACTATCCTCTCATTCAGCATTCCACTGCTTTTGAGAATGGGCGTGCTTTGGGGATTATATTTCTGGATTCCAAAAACGCCTGTAAACCGTAAAGCTGCCTTTTTAAGTGCCTTGATTGTCACTGTTCTATGGCGTATGGTAACAACCCTTCTTACCTGGTACCTCAGCAGCGGGTTTATCTACTATGATGTCATCTACGGCTCACTCAGCACAACCATCATCTCTTTGTTTTGGCTCTACCTCAGCAACTATGTACTTTTGTTGGGCGCTCACCTGTGCGTGTCAATTACCCAGAACATGCAAAAAGATGAAACAAACACCGGCAGCCAAATGACAAAAATTGTATCCGAAATCGAAACACCAGCGGAATAAATTTCAGATTGCTCACCAATCAACGTCATCTCCCATCTTTCTTGCTATAATTCAGGCATGGAAAATAT
>Ga0334888_1003332_pt1 | contig 16029 bp, 18 predicted proteins | sample GraSluR1_MG_FD_207227 | JGI IMG/M metagenome (GOLD analysis project Ga0334888, IMG submission 207227) | Sludge microbial communities from methane-producing bioreactor in Wageningen University, Netherlands - Granular Sludge_3_08-R1 | ecosystem: Engineered > Bioreactor > Anaerobic > Unclassified ...
AACATAGAGAAATTGTAGAATCGATAAGCGGAGGCAGCGGAGTCTTTGTTTATTTTGATGATGAAGATTATATTCAAAACTCTGTGTATATCAAAAACGAAGCCAAAGTACTTGAATTTGTAAAATTGTGAAAAAGTTTTTAAATCTGGACGTTTTTTTAAATATATGAAAAAAATAATGATATTGATGCTGGTGCTGGGAAGTTTTTATGCTTTTTCGCCAGAGCCCACTAATCCTTTGTTGATTGAAAAATGTGAAAGTACGGGTGGAACATTTCAAGAAAGTTATTTCACACCTGACTGTGGAATAGGCTGTCGAGCTATGCCAATGACACTAGCAGATTGTTATTGTCCTGATGGAAAGATTTATACAGATATTATAAATATCCCCAATTTTTCAGGATGTGATGGCTCAGAAGCTTTTTGTCATTATGACGATGATTGTATGCGAACAAACCAAGGAAACACATGTATAGAAGGTGTTTGTGCATATGTTCAACAGCCATGGAATCCATTAGAAGGGCTTTGTTTGAGTAGTGTGGCAGTAATAATTGGATTAGTCCTTGGAGTGAAATTTTAATCAAAACGTTTTTAAATGATTACAATATTATAAGATATGTTTTATTAATAATGAGAGGTGAAGAGAATGTATCCTGTTTCTCCACAAGCGTATGATCGTGCATTAACGTTATTTAGCCCGGATGGGAGATTATTCCAAGTAGAATATGCCAAAGAGGCTGTTAATAACGGCGCACCAGTAGTTGGTATGGCCTTCAAAAACGGTGTTCTTCTTGGAGGTTATAGAAGAATAAACAATAAATTAGTTGTTCCAGAATCTGTTAAAAAAATATTTATGATTGAACCCCATATATCTGTTGGAACATCAGGGTGGGTTGCCGATGCTAGAAGATTGATTGAATATGCACAAAGAAATGTTCAAAATTACAAAATGACATATAATGAGATTCCTACAGTAGAATATGTGTGTAGAGAAGTCAGCAATATTTTCCAAGCGTATACCCAATATGGCGGAACCAGACCTTTTGGAACTGCATTGCTGTTTGCAGGCATTGATGATAATGAAATGAAATTATTTGAAACAGATCCTAGTGGATCAATGATACAATATAATGCTGCGGCGATAGGTGCTGGAAGAGATAAAATTCTAGAACATTTGAATAAACATTATAAAAAAGATATGACTTTAGAAAACGCAATTAAATTGACTGAAAAAGTTTTAAGTATCAGTGAAGAAGATAAATATAATGAAAAAAATATTGAGATTTCATATGCAACAATTGATAATCCAAAATTTGTATATAAAAGTTAAATGAGAGGTGTACTTTTTTGTTAGACGATGCATTGATATTAAAATTCAAAAAAAATAACAATCGTTTTGAGATTTTTGTAGATAAAGATAAGGCATACCCCTACCATTGCGGGCAAATTAAGAGTATAAGGGATGTTTTAATAGCAGAAGACATTTTCAAAGATGCTAAAAAAGGCGAGAAATGGGATGAGAAAACATTGATTGATGCTTTTGAAACAAGCGATCCTTATAAGATTGCAGAGCATATTCTGAAAAATGGTGAAGTCCCTTTAACTACTGATCAAAGAAAAGAAAAAATCAAAGAAAAAACAAAACAAATATTAGAAACCATTAGAAGAGAAGCGATTGATCCACGAACAAACGCGCCGCACACTATGGTACGTTTGGAAAATGCTTTTGAACAGGCAAAAATTCACGTGGATCCCTTTAAACCTGTGGACCACCAAGTTGAAGAGGTTGTAAAACAGCTGAAATTTATACTTCCTTTAAAAATTGAAAATGTGGATATAGCAATAAGAATACCTGCACAATATGCCGCACAATCATATGGTATTATAAAGGATTATAACCCTAAAAAAGAAGAGTGGGGCAGTCAAGGTGATCTAATTGCTCTCGTTCAAATCCCTGCTGGCCTGCAAAATGAATTGTATTCTAAATTAAATTCAGTAACACAAGGGAATGCACAAACAAAAATCGTTTCAAAAACAAAATAATTAAGAGGTGAATAAATGGACGATACAATATTATTTCCGGGCGTTGAACTTGAAAAAACAATGTTTGGAAAACCATATACATATTCAGAAAATGATAAAGTTTATTCTGAAATTTTTGGCCTTCTTAGAGGAGACAGAATTGTTCCTTTGCAAGGCGCATACGAACCCATTGTAGGAGATAAAATAATTGGAGTTGTTAGTGAAGAAAGATTTTCAAGTTATAATATTTACATCAACACTGCTTACGATACAAGTCTCTCAACCAAAATGTGCAGACAAGAACTGTTTGTGGGTGATATGATAGAAGCAGAAGTTGAAAAGATAGATGAAACTAAAAGAATATATATGAAATATCCTAAAAAACTCCCTCACGGTTCAGTTATTGAAGTTCCTGCTGTTAAAATTCCTAGATTGATTGGAAAACAAATGTCTATGTTAAATTTAATTAAAGAAAAAACTGGCTGTGATGTTAAAGTAGGAAAAAACGGTTTGGTTTGGATTAGTGATTGTGAAAATAGATATTTGGTGGTTAATGTAATTAATAAGATTGTGAGGGAAGCCCATTTTTCAGGGCTAACATCAAGGATTGAAGAATTTTTAGGGCAAAAAAGTAATGAGGTGTAAATATGAGTAAAAACGAAAAACTTATTGTGAATGGAAAAAGAACAGACGGTCGAAAACCAAATGAATTTAGACCTTTATCCATTAAAGCACATGTGTTGAGCAACACAGAAGGTTCTGCTTTAGTTAAATGGGGCAATAATGTTATTCTTGCAGGCGTTAGAGGGCCTAGAGAATGTATCCCAAAACATATGACTGATCCTTTCAAAGCAGTTCTTAAAGTTAGATACAGTATGGCTCCTTTTTCTTCTAAAGAAGAACATGGTAGAAGCGGACCAAATAGGAGAAGTATTGAAATATCTAAAATCATCAAACACGTTTTTGAAAACGTTGTTATACTTGAAAAATTTCCAAAATCACAGATTGAGATATATATTGAAGTACTACAATCAGATGGAGGAACAAGATGTGCAGCAATAACCGCAGCCGCTGTTGCATTAGCAGATGCAGGCATACCTATGAAAGATCTAGTCCAAGCCATAGCAGTGGGAAAAGTAGGTGATACAATACTGCTTGATCTGAACTATGTAGAAGATTCTGCAGATAATGGATCTGATATGCCTATTGCAGTTGCTGGAAGAAACAAAGAAGTTTTGGCTTTCCAAATGGATGGAATGCTGACAAAAGAAGATATGTCAATTATGTTTGATATGGCTTTTGAAGCATCTGAAAAAATAAAGGAAATCCAGATCAAAGCACTAGAAGAAGTGTATTTCACAGATGAAAAAGGTGAAACAGAGAGATACATTGAACTATAAGGTGATTTAGATGAGTATATTGAATGAATTAAGAAAAAATGCTTTTATTGATATAATAAAAAAAGGAAAAAGATTAACAGACAGAGATTTTTTTGATTACAGAGAAATTAACATTGAAAAAGATGTTATTGACACTGCTGCAGGATCTGCTTTAGTAAGAATTGGTGAAACCCAAGTTTTAGCAGCAATTAAATTTGCAGTTGGAGAACCTTATTCTGACAGACCAGATGAAGGGGTTTTTTCAACAAACGCAGAGTTTGTTCCTTTTGCAAATCCTTCATTTGAAAGCGGACCGCCCGATGAAAACTCTATAGAACTTGCAAGAGTTGTCGATAGAGCAATAAGAAGTGCAGAAATCGTTGATGTTAAATCGTTTGTATTAGACGATGGTAAAGTACTTATGATGTTTATTGACTTGTGGATTTTAGATGATCAGGGCAACATAACAGATGCTGCAGGATTGGCAGCCATGGGTGCTCTCTTATGCACAAAAATTCCAAAATATGAAAATGGTGTGCTCGTTAGAGAAGGTAAATTAAAAGATCTTGCCCCAAAAGGAATTGTAACATCACATACATTCGGAAAAATAGCCGATAAACTTTATGTTGACGCTGTTTTAGATGAAGATGTTGCATCTGAGGGAAAAATAACATATGGTGTAATGGATGATAAAATCGTTTCTGTCCAAAAAAGTGGAGAAGCTGGTTTTTCCAAAGATGAGCTTTTTGAAATTATGGACATAGCATTTAAAAAACATTCTGAACTAAAGAAAATTTTAAAAGGTGATTAATATGGCTACTCCAACAACTAGGGGCGGAGTCAAAATTAGAAAGAGACTCAAACATATAAACGATCTAAAAACATCTAAATACAACTGTCCTGTATGCAAAAAAAAGACAATTGCAAGGATGCAGTATGGCGTATGGGCATGCAAATCCTGCGGTGCAACAGTTGCAGGCGGAGCATGGGCTCTAAATACAGGACCAGGTAAAGAAAATTTGAGAAAATTATCTTTGCTGCAGAAGAACACTACAGAATAGAGGGATGTTTATGTATGCTTGTGTAGAATGTGGTAAAGAAATTAAAAAAATTGAGCATAAATTTGTGAGATGCCCCTATTGCGGAAGCAGAAGACTTGCAAAAATAAGGCCTCCTGTTGCAAGAGAAGTATCCACAGATTAATACTTTTTTAATCCAAACAAATAAAAATTAAACTGGTTAAATAAAATTATGCTTTGTGAAGGTGCTGAGAGTGGAAAATATTATTAGGATTGAGAATGAAAACGCAGAAATATTAAAAGAATCATTAAAGCACCTTTTTGATTCAGACGATAGATCTAATGTGGTATTTCGTGTTAAAAATAATCACAAAACAAATATAAATCTATTAGTTATTAATATATTCGCTCAGGATTTAACAACTTTACGAGCGACGGTAAACACAATTTTAAGAATTTTAACAATGTATGATAATATTGAAAAAGAGGTGAAAATATGAGTATGGAAGAAGATATTGGAGCAATGCAACAACAAATGCAATTTTTAATGTTTCAGAGACAGAATTTTGAAATGCAAAACGATGAATATAAAACTACTAAATCAAGACTTGCAGATATAAAAGGTGATATTTTCAAAATTGAAGGCCCTTTACTTATACCCGTATCTAAAACTGATGCTGAAAAAGAACTTGATGAAAAACTGGAAAACAACGCTATTAAAATAAAAGCATTAAAAAAACAAGAAGAACAAATAAAAGAAAAAGTCAATGAAATGGTATCAGAATATAAAGGAAAGCAATAGGTGGGTTCATGGCTAAAATGTTGACAGGCATAAAAGGACTTGACGACATGCTCCATGGGGGAATACCCCACAATAAAAACGTTGCTTTGTGCGGGGGCCCAGGTTGCGGCAAAACTTTATTATCGTTTGAATTTTTATTGTTCGGAGCTAAACAAGGCGAAGCAGGATTGTTTATAACTCTTCAAGAAAGTGAGAAATCAATTTTATCTAATGCAAGAGCCACATTTTCAGAGTTATCAGAGGATATTCAACTTGCAATTAATGATAAAAAACTAATTATACATAAACCTTCATCGCTCGATATGAACGGTCTGCTCAGTTATATTGAAAAAACAGTTCTTGAAAAAAATATCAAGAGAGTGGTTATAGATTCTGCGAATGTGCTAAAACTAAATTTCAAAGATAATTATACCTATAGATTAACTATGCAAGAATTTCTAATTTTTCTAGGAAATATGGAATGTACTATGTTGGTAAACTATGAAGTCTCATATTCTGAAAGAGATAAAATGAAATTTAATCTGGAACAGTTTATGGCAGATGGAATTATTAATGTTTATAATTTAGTTAGGCAAGAAAAAAGAATTCGCGCCTTAGAAATTCTGAAAATGAGAGGAACACAGCATGAAAAAAACCTTGTTCCTTTTAGGATAACTACAAATGGCATTCAGGTTTTTGTAGGTGAAAATGTTTATTAGGTGTTTAAATGGATGTGGCAGACAAATGGGTTCAGCTTGCGTATGACTCTGATCCTGAAAAAAGATTGAAAGCAGCAAAACAATTAGCTGATAGTAATTCTCCTTTCGCAATGTTTGCCCTTCTTGAATTATCAGTAGATAAAGATGAAAATGTAAGGAAATTTGTCAGAAGTGTTTTAAAAGAAAGAAAAGATGAAAAAACCGAACAAAGCCAAATCCTGAGCGACTTGCTTATTGAGGATTTAGAAAATGAAATAAATGAGAATGAAAAACAAGTTAAAAAAGAAGAAGATAGAATTAAAATTGAAAAAATTAGGAAAAAACTTGAACCTTTTATTGAAAAATGTATTGAAGCTAAAGACCCTGAAAAAATAGAAACTGTTAAGAAAAAACTAATGCCCATGGTAGAACAAATAATAAAAAGGTGGGCAGACAGGGAAGATTACTTGGTAGAAATGTTTGGGGGAGAAGTAGAAGAAAAAGACGTTAAGAAAATTGAAAAAGAAGATAAAAAAGACGTTAAGAAATACCTTGAAATGATTTTATCGGCAGAAAAGATTGCAAGCGGTATTGGAATTCCAGAGATATCTTCTGACGAAGAAGAAAAAGAAACAGGTCCACAAAAAGATACTATTTTTGATGATGAAGAAATGGAATTGGATTCCATAGAAATTGAAGGAGATGTTAAAGATAACCCCTTCATCGAACCTATAGATAGAGCACTTTATAACCGGGCAATAAAAATAGTTTCAACTCCTGGAATAACAAAAAAAGCTGTTGATGAGCAAAAAAAACAAATCAAAAAAGAACTTCAGCTTAAAGTTAAAGCAGTTTTCAGTCTAGCTGCGATCAAATCTTCACACAGATATATTGAATGGTTAGATGAACTTGATGAAGGTATGAACAACATTTATACTAAAGATTTAGAAGTCATATCAGTAGAAGATAAGATAATCAAACCTGCCAGGGGCAAGGGAAAATCTCTTAAAAGAATTGTTATTAGTGATGGAAACAATGAATTCCCAGTATATCTATGGAAGGGAAGGGGAGATGGTATTTTCAAAGGGGAGAAGGTACGTCTTGAAAATGCTTCAGTTGAAATGTACCCCATGACTGAAGAATTAGTTCTTACATTAGATAAAAAAGATTCAGTTCTAATTGTATTGAAATAAATTCTAAATTATTTTAAAAAGTGATGGGATTATATTATTTAGATTGGGGCCGTAGTGTAACCTGGTCATCATACCAGCTTCGGGACAATTTCTCTTTAAAGCATGTTGGGAAACTGTGAAAAAGCTGGTGATCTGAGTTCAAATCTCGGCGGTCCCATTAATTTTATGGAAGATTATTAAAAATGAGAGATCATCTGTCTTTGGTCTATGGATAAATCTCCAACAGGCAAGCAAATTAAGTCTATTATTAAACCTCCATCTTTAACAAACTTTTCCCTAACAGCTCTAAAGTTTTTTGAAGGATTGTAAATATAAATAACATCTGCATTAGGAATTTTTAATTTTGATTCTAAATTGGGCCCTATGATTATAAGAAACATTTCTTTTTTTGTGAATTTTTCAGATATATCATTAATATTATCTTTTCCCAAAACATTAGATATTAGAGTAGAATCAAATCCATTTTGATTTAAAATTTCTTGAACTTTTGAAGCCTGCGTCTCAGAATTTACAAAAATTAATGATTTTTTTCCAGCATTTTTTTGGAGATGCGATAATAAATAATTAACTTTTGAATGTTCGGTTTCAGAATTCAAAAAACTTTCAAAGATATCTAAAAATCCTGGTTTGAAAATCCATCTTGATTCAGCGACCGATATGGGCGATTCTGAATAAAAGATAAAGGGTGGCATTTCTTGATTAAATTTCTTAATCTTATCAATAACAGAATTTCCTGATTGTAGAATTTGGTTCATTTTCAGGATTCTATCGATTTTAGGTTTTATAAAAGAATCACTTACCTTCTCACACATTCCCTCAAGTATTTCAATCTCTTCATTATTAAGCAAATGTGGTTTTTTATCATTTGGAAAATAACCATATTCCCTTAAATTATCGTAATCCCTTATGTAAAGTCTCCATAAAGTTCTTTTAATTAAATACGTAAGTTCTTTCGATGTTTTTTGCTTTCCGAATGAATCAATACTAGAAAGAATTTTGTTTAAAGTAGTATAATATTTTAGCAAATTTTCTACGTTTCTTCTATATTGTTTTAAAGGAAATCCAGCTATTCTAAATCGTATCTGCTTTAGATCATATAGTGAAACGTAACCATTTGATAATTGTAATTCACTTATCAGATTTAATTTATGCAATTCTTTTAATACATCCACCATTCTCCAATGGATAAAATCCCTTAAATCATTAAATTCTGTTGGGTGATTTATAGATCTTAACTCATTAAAAAACTGGTTTGAAGAAGAAACTTGAAATGGCGAATTTTGAAAAAATATACTTCCCAAATTGGAACATTCTAAAATGTATGTTGCAGCATCTAAAGATTTATCTCTGAGTGAAACGGACATATAATTTACATTCGTTGGTGCGAGTATATTTTTAAGATTTCTGAAAACAGACACATCACTTTGAGATGAAAGAGGGGTATCTACGATAACGCAACCTACCTCATCTAAAAAATCTTTTCCTTGTCTTGATATGAAAGTATCTACATCCATAAGTATTACATCAATTTTCGAATATTCCTCCTGCCCCATATCATCATTAAAAGAATTGATATTTAATTTTAAAATCTTCTTCAATTCTTCTAACAATGTCTGTTTTTTGGAATCTTGAGTGCTCAGAATTAAAACTTTTTTACCAGATTCTTTTACGGAATCAATTATTTTGGCAGAAAGACTTAATTTGTCTCGTTCTTTATCGATCAAAAAAATGGTGCCTGACGAGTTATTGAATCTTTCAAAAGCAGTTTTGAGAAAAGGTGTTGACTGAATAGAACCACAAACTATATTGTTACTACTAAAAAATTCTAAACTATCGGGTCCTCCCCCATTGACAGCATTTACATCTCTTGATTTCTTATTTTGAGGATTGGTCGTACAGGCAGACTCAGGTTTTAAATCTAAACTTTCTGGTTTTTTGTGGTAATTCATAGTAATATTTATGAAGGGAAATTCTTTTAAAACCTAACTACGATATCCATTGTGATGGAAAAGGAAAAAATCATAATAATTACTATTGATAGAGACAATGATATGTTTGAAAAAACAGGAATAACTGGGCCCATAATTGGCAGGGATAAAAACTTGAAATGTGCTAATGCCTTGATTCTAGCAGACCCTGAAGATGTGGATGCTAATGTTATTTTTCAAGCCATAAAAACTTTTGATGAGTTATCAAAAAAATCAATATATGATATTGAAGTATGTAGTTTGACGGGCAGTGTGAATCTAGGATTTGAAGCAGACTCAAACATATCTCAACAATTAGACAGCGTTTTATCCCAATTCCCTGCTCAAAAAGCAGTAATTATAACTGACGGAGGGGATGATGAAACAGTTTTGCCAATAATATCGTCCAGAGTAAAAATAAATTCGGTTAAACAAGTTTATATGAAACAGTCGAAAGAATTGGAAAAAACATATTTTGTGATATTGGAGAAATTAAAAGATCCTTATTATGCCAAAATAATTATAGGAATACCTGCAGTTTTATCCGCACTGTTAGGAATAACATTGTACATGAATTTGGGATTAGAAATATTTGCAATTTTGTTATCTTTGTTTCTTTTTATGAGATTGTTCAAAATAGATGAAAGAATCTACAGATTTGTCAAATCTTTTGAATTTTCAGCAGAAAAAGTTTCGTCTTTGTTGTATTTTATCGGAATTATTATTTTAATTTTTTCATTTTGGATAGCCCAACAAAAAACTTTCCACTCAGAGTATCAGTATATTGAAAAAAATCTTGCAAATGGTTTTAGGAGTGCAATAAACGTTGGATTGTTTGGATTTCTTATAATCTTTGGAGGGAAAATGTGGGATAATTGGACGGAAAAACACGATATGATGGTTATCTTGCATGGAGTGTACTCCGTTTATGTTGTTTTGTTATGGATGATATTGCTCACACTAACTGATTGGATACTCCTAGATACAAACCCTGCAATTTCTTTTGGAGATTTGTTTTTTGTGATTTTTTATTCTGTATTTTTGGGTTTTATGTCTCTTAAAGTTTTAAATACTGTAAGAATCAATGTACTTAAAAAACTTAGATTAGAAGATAAAGTTGTAATGAGCACCGAAGGTATGTATATGGGGCGTGTTAAAGCAGTTTCTAAAAAAGATAATAAAATTATAATTGAAACTCCTTTTGGTAAAAGATTTGCCCTTCCTTTTTCCCAAGTTAAAAATATGGTTGAAAACAGATTATTTATTAAAGTTTAAAGGGTGAATTAAATGGATGTTGTAGATGATAAGATAGTAAATTACTTCTTCACTAATAAAAATAAACCAGTTTTTTATTCAAAAAATTTGCATCCCGAAGTTTGGGCGCTTTTCCAAGCAAGATACAGCAGATCAACAGAAGGGTTGAGAGAAGGGTTTATTAAATTGTTAAAAGAGGCAAACAAAGAATATTTGGCGTTGAGAGAAACTTTTGAAAAGAATGATGAGCCAAGTGTGGAGCTAACACATGCATTAGATAAAGCTGTTAAATTTATGGATAAATGGGTTTTGGGATATGGACATTCCTCTGTTGCAGAAGGAGCAGTTACTGGTGTTGGAATAGAAGGTATTTCTATTTTAACAACAAAATACATTGAAACTGCGAGGTTGTGTTCATTTATTGAAAAATCAACCAGGTATGTTCATTTTGATAGGAATTCGTTTTATAAACCTAAAAAGATTGAAAGTTCAAAATTCTCAAAAGATTATGACTATATAATTGATTTGTTGTTTACAACGTATGAGGATTTGCACGAACCTGTTTTAGAATATGTAAAAAAAGCAACTGAACAAGACAAACAAATAAATGAAAAAGCATGGATTCGGGCATGCGAGGCCCGTAGATTTGATGCAGTGAGATATTTGCTTCCTGCTGCAACAAAAACTTCTTTTGGATGGACTGTCAATGCGAGAGAGCTCGCCCACACAATACAAAAATTAAAGTCCTACCCATTAGAAGAAACTCAGGAAATAGGTGATATGCTAGTATTGGAAGGAAAAAAAGTTCTTCCATCACTACTGAAATATGCAGATAAAAATGAATACTTGGAAAACCGCGAAACCGCACTAAATAAGTATTTTGAATTGAATTCAGAAGAGAAAAAAGGATATAATGATGTTAAGCTTGTTGATCCAATACCTGAAGATGAATTTTCAAATGTGTTGATTGCTTCATTAATTTATAAAAATTCAGTTTTGAGTTATTCTGAAGCTATGGAAAAAACAAAAAAAATGAATTATAGAGAAAAAATAGATATATTCAATAAAGTAATTGAAGACATGGGAACTCACGACATGCCACCCAGAGAGTTTGAGAATATCAACTTTTTATGGGATATTACAATTGATTATGGGGCTTTTAGGGACATTCAAAGACATAGGATAGTTTCCCAGAGTGAACAGTTGTTGACAACGTTTTTAGGATATGAAACTCCAGAAGATATTGTTAATGCAGAATGTTCAAATGAGTATTCTAAAGCTATGGACACTGCAGACAAGGTTTTCAAAGATATTTTTCAAGAAATGCCTTATTATGCCCAATATGTTGTTCCTTTAGGGTATAGAAAAAGGGTTTTGATGGCAACAAACTTTAGAGAACTCCACCATATAATAAAAATCAGAAGTACTCCTCACGGCCATATATCTTATAGAAACATTGTTCAAAAAATGCATCTTTTGCTCAAAAATAGATATGGAGAATGGATTAAATCAATTGATTGTAATTTTGACCAGGTGGACTTGGGAAGATTGAAAAGCGAGTTGAAAATCCAGGAAACTATTGATTCATTTGAAAAATAAGTTGGGATCTTATTTAGTTGTTAAAAATGGTAAAAGAAAAGGTTTATATAATGTCTCATACATCAATTATAGTGTTTTATAGGTGATTATTATGGATGATGACACAAAAAAGAATATAGTACCTGACATTAGTGAAAGTACAGCAAAAAAATTAGGGGAAAAACCTGATTATGGAAAAGGATTAACTACAGAAGAACTTAAAGCAGGACAACTAACTCCTGAAGAAATAAAAAATGGAGGGAGAGGAAAAATACCTGATGAAGAGAAAACTGTTGATGTTCCTGTTATTGAAGAAACCGATGTAAGGACAGAAGAAAATGAACAAGGAAGATTTCCATCAAAAGAAGACCAGCAAGAAAAATGGGGTCCTGATTATAGAGAAATACCTGCTTTTATGAGAGCGAAACAAAAAAAACCAGAAGAGAAACCTGAAAAAATTTATGATTTAAATGAAAGTGACATGGAACCAGTTCCAGATAAAACTGATGAAAAACCATTATTCTTTGAGATAGATGAATTTGAGGTTGTGGACACCACAGTCGCAGAAAATAGAAATGATGAAAAAGTAAAAAAATTAATTTCAAATCTTGCAGAACAATTAAACGTAATTAAACAAAACAAAATACTAGAAGAAAAAAGAATACTGGAACGATGTGCCAGGTATTATTGGGCAAGTTCAAAAAATAAAGATGATTTAACACCAGAGTTTTTAGATATTTTGGAACCAGCCACAGTCGCTGAAATCAAAAAAGACTTTGATGAACTTTATAAAAGAACAGTTGAAACGATGGCCAAATCTGGCAGATGCATTATTGATGGAAAAGAATATACAGATTTAGATAAAAAAGATATTTCAGAGGTTCTTTTAACGCACATTAAACATTATGTTAAAATTTTAATTGGTATTGAAAAAAAAGACAGCGAACCTGTAGAGGAAATTGCCGAACCAGAAAAAAAAGGTGAACCTGTTATTCCTAATAACAAAACAAAAGAATCTTATGAAAATGCAGGAAAAGAATATGCAGATTTATTGGTTGCTAAAGAAAAGATCTTCAGAAATAAATATGACAAACAACTGCTATTAAATGAGAAACAAATTATCGACCAATATCAAAGATATTTGGAAAATGAAATATTAAAAATAGATACAGAACAGTTTGCAGAAGAATTTGAGGAAAAGAAATTTGAAAAGGAAATTATTTCATCTGAATTAAGAAAAGTTGCACAAGAAATGGGTAAAAAAAGAGAAGGAGACAACAGATTCTTATACGGGATTGAAAGAAGAATAAGGAGCGTACCGGGAATTGTTGGAACTTTCGCAATTGGTGCAGCAGGACTAGCGTTTTTACCTGTTTCAGCAGTAGTAGGAGGAGTTTTGATTGGAACTTTTGCAATTTTGAGAGGAGTTTCAGGTTATTTAACCGCAAATGGTTTGATGACAGGAGCACATAGATTTTTTAGACAGAGATTTGGTGAAAATGAAATGAGCAAACTTGGTGCTTCAGTTATGTACCACAAAGAAATAGGGTATGCAACAACTGACGCAAGCGCCGCATGGCATAAAAAAACTCTGGTAAAAATAAAAAACTTTTTTGGGAGACTAGGAGACAATACAGAAATACTTGAAAGAAATATTGATGCAGATAAAACAACAAAGGATATTTCAGAAGGATTGGTAAATTATGCAGTTAAATTCAGAAGATATAAAATAATTAAAACAATCGTAAGTGTTGCAGCAGGTATTGCGGCTGCAATTATTTCCCCAGATATGTTGAAGAATATGGTAGATGGAATTAAATCAACATATACTGCAAATGTTGCTAAAAGCACCGAAGTAGTGCCAGATACAACAATACATGAATTAGACATGCCTGGACAATGGAAAGAATTCTGGGGAATTGGAAAAACTCCTACAGAAACAGTTGTTCCAGATTCATTAACGGTCCCTATGGACGCAACAACTCAAATAGGTGGTCTTGATCCATTAAAAGGAACAATGTGGGATATGACAACACATTCTGGCATGGCACCTTATGCTACAGGTATGGCTCCGCAAAGTGTTATTGACACAATTGCGCAGGTTGATACTCTGGCAGTTGCAGAAGAAACTGCAGTTATGGGTAGAACTGCCATTAGTTCTGCTAAAGATGCAGTTTCCACAGGATTAGATGTAAGTGCAAACCCTGGAGAAGGTATTTGGCACATTGCTGAAAGAGCTGCTGAATCTCATTTTGGCGAAAGTTTTACTTCCCTACCTGAAGATGCGAAAAATATTGTGATTGACAAACTCACAAAATCAGTTCTTGCAGATCCTACCAAAGTGGGATTAGAGGCGGGAGAGATGATGAAAGATACTGCAGGAGCAACAACATGGTTAAGGCCTGGAGCAACAATTGAAGGTCTTGCTGATAAAGCAGCAGTCACAGACATGCTAGGGAAATACGGGGAATTTGTTGAAACAGCAAAACCTACTGCAAATATTGTTAAAGCAGCCAAAACAGTTGTAAAAACTAGGTAGGTGATGTAAATGGGATTTGTTCAAAAAATGAGGATAAGAAGATCAATTAAAAAAACAGTTAAAGAATGGGAGAATAAAGGTATTGAACCTGATCAATTGATGGATAAACTAGATACAATAATCGAAATTGCCAAGAATTGGGAAAATATTGCCAAGAATTCGGAAAATACAACTCTTATTTCAGAATGGATGAGAAAAAAAGAACTTATGAAACCTGAAACACAAATAAAAAAACGGATAAGTAAAGCGAATATTGGAGATGCGATAGCTTTGAGCGGAACAATTGTTGTAGGTTCTGCAGAACCACCTGCGCATCCTGCATCTTGGGTTTTCATAGCAGGAACAATTGCAATTGGGATAGGAGTTTCGCTATATAATAGATTTAAAGCTATAAACATAGCAAATAAAACAAATAAAAAAGTTGACAAATATTTGGAAAAACTAAAAGCAGTGATTACTCAAACATTATATCTAGCATCTTTTGTTACCGCAATATCCACATTCAAAAATGTTGAGTTTCCATTAATCAAATATCCTTTAACTGGAATTATTGGGACTTATGGAGTACTTATGTATTTTGCACAAAAAATAAAAGATGAAATGCTTAAAAAGATAGTTAAAGAGAAAAATGTTTAAAGTTCTTCTTCTGTTATTATTTTTATTTTGTTTTTCTTAAGCAATTTAGTGGTAACTCCATCCCCTTCAATAACCTTTCCTGAGAAAGTTCCATCATAAATTTGGCCACAACCGCATGAAGGGCTTCTTTGCTTAAGAATAGCCTCTTTGATGTTGTATTTCTTTGCGATTTCCAATACTTTCTCAGCTCCAATCTCAAATTGTTTTGTAAAATCTTCACCGTCTTGAGAAAAAACTTTATCTCCTTTCTGTTCAAAAGGATCGCGAGGAATTTCCAATCCTCCCAAAATTTCAGGGCAAACAGGAATAAGAACCTCTTTTTTAGCCAATTCCAAAACCTTTTTACTGGGTTTGGTTTTACCATTATATCTGCAATTTATTCCCAATAAACAAGCACTGCAAAGTTTCATAATATTTGTTTATTCCAAAGTTTTAAAAAATAGTAATGCTTAATGAAATTATGGATTCTGAAATAAATAAACTCATAGATTTAGAAGAAAAAAGGCAAAAAAACACAATAGGTCTAATTGCCTCGGAAAATATTGTAAGTCCACAGGTGAGAGAGGCAACAGGTTCTGTTTTAACACATAAATATGCAGAAGGTTATCCTGGAAAAAGGTACTATGGTGGAAATCAAATTATTGATGAAATTGAAACAATGGCAATTGAAAGAGTTTGCAAGTTATTTGGTACAAAATTCGCAAATGTTCAGCCGCATGCAGGTTCTCAAGCAAATATGGCAGTATATTTTGCTTTGATGGAGTATGGGGACAAGTTTTTGGGTTTGGATTTATCACATGGAGGCCATTTAACACATGGCTCCCCAGTTAATTTTTCAGGAAAAATATACAGGCCCATCCATTATCAAGTCAATAAAGAAGGATGGCTTGATTACAATGAAATAGAAAAAATAGCAAAAAAGGAAAAACCAAAACTTATCCAATGTGGTTACACAGCATGTCCA
>Ga0334888_1003356_pt1 | contig 15957 bp, 15 predicted proteins | sample GraSluR1_MG_FD_207227 | JGI IMG/M metagenome (GOLD analysis project Ga0334888, IMG submission 207227) | Sludge microbial communities from methane-producing bioreactor in Wageningen University, Netherlands - Granular Sludge_3_08-R1 | ecosystem: Engineered > Bioreactor > Anaerobic > Unclassified ...
CATACCTGCATATATGCTTTCGTACCTGGCCGCCAGATCCGCAAGGTCCAGGTTTTCGCTTTTTGCCGTCCTGAGCATCCCTTCAGGTGTCGTGAAAGGCATAGCAATCCCTTCTACAGGCATAACGGGCAAAACCGGATCAGCATGCCTGATCCAGATTATTCCGGGATCCTTCAGAAATCTATCTGCAAGACTTCTCCCATTCACTCTTGATTTGATTCTGAGAAGAAACTGATTTTGCGATTCAATTACAGATAATGAAACTTTCCTGTTTTCACTACTGATGCTTTCAACTATCCTTTTAATCCTTTCCCCGGATCCGGAGTTGAAACAGGCGAGTGTTTCATAGCAATCTCCTTTCATTTAAAGAGTGAATTCATTGAAGCTTACTATCTCAATCATCCCTCCGCCGGTTGAAATTGCCATTATCTCATATTTCTGATTATCTTTCGTCTCAACCAGTATTTTGTAGGTATTCGGATGGAATGCCTTATAATCGGTTATTCTGAAATCAATGCTGAAGCTATGCCTTTCAGGCAGAGATCTGTAACAGATGACCTCGGGATCGAGAATGCTGATACCGGCTAATCCTACGATAAGTCCCATAGCGCTTCCCTGTCCTTCATAAGTTGTTGCCAGAGAGCCGTTCCGGTCAAACTCAACTATAACACGGCTCCCTCCGACAGGGATTAACTGTTGCACAATGGCACCAATCCGGTGCGATGCAGCTGTGTGCGAGCTTGAGGGTCCCCGCATAACCGGACCTATCACATCATTAAAAATACCGGCTTTCATCAGATCTGTAAATAATTTTTAATCAGTGAATAAATATTCTTAAATTCATTCGTATTTATCATATTTATTATATTGGTCGAATGGAACTTGAATGAAACATAATATTGAAGTCTTTAGTGAGCTTTTACTCATGCAAGTCTCAATTCATAAAAGTAAGTTAAAAATGGGCAGATCACATTATCCCTCGATTATTATCCGGGGGAAGAGCAGCAGAACTGACATCTGCCTGCTTCTCCTGGTATTTGCATTTGTCTCTAACTGCAATATTTCAGGTCAGGATGCAGATATCTCATCTTCGATAGAAAACAGGTCTTTTAATCCTGCTGAAATGTTATGGTATACAGCTCCGGCTGGTAAATGGGAAGAAGCTCTCCCTGTGGGTAACGGAAGGCTGGGTGCCATGGTCTTCGGGAAAACGGATGAGGAGAGGATCCAGCTGAACGAGGATACCTACTGGACAGGGGGACCTTATTCCACTGTGGTTAAAGGCGGGAGCAAAGTACTTCAACAAATTCAGGAGCTGATCTTTTCAGGAGATATCATCGGAGCGCATAAGCTTTTCGGGAGAAACCTGATGGGATATCCCGTGGAACAGCAGAAATACCAGTCACTGGGTAATCTGGTGATCAGGCTGGAGAACACAGGTGAAGTGAGCGGATACCGGAGGTGGCTCGACCTTGGCAGTGGTGTCGCCGGTGTGGAGTATAACATAAACGGAGTTGCCTTCCGAAGGGAAGTCTTCTCATCCTTCCCCGACCAGGTAATCGTGGTCAGGCTTACGGCAGACAAGCCTGGATCACTTTCATTTACAGCAAGCCTGCGGGGAGTGCGCAACAGCCAGATGTCCAACTATGCCACCGATTATTTCAGAATGGATGGTTACGGAACCGACCAGTTGATCCTGTACGGAAAATCTGCCGATTACCTTGGGATTACAGGCATGTTAAAGTATGAAGCCAGACTGAAAGCAGTTACCCAGGGAGGAAAAATGCACATCGATGATACAGATCTGATAATCGAAAATGCTGATGCAGTAACACTGTATATAGTAGCTGCAACCAGCTTTAAAAACTATAAGGATGTAAGTGCGGATGAGCACGGGAGAGTGGAGGATTATCTGTCCGGGATTTCATCGCAAAGCTATAGTGAGATACGTGCTTCGGCGATTGATGACTATAAAAAACTGTTTGACAGGGTAGAACTTAAGCTTCCTGTAACAGAAAACTCTTACCTCCCGACAGATATCAGGATGAAAGAGATCCAGGATTCATCCGATCCGGCCCTGGCAGCTTTATGCTATCAGTTTGGCAGGTACCTCATGATCTCCTCTTCACGTCCCGGAACTCAGCCTGCGAACCTCCAGGGCATATGGAACCAGGATATGAATCCTTCGTGGGACTCAAAATATACAACAAACATTAACACGGAGATGAATTACTGGCCTGTTGAAACAGCGAATCTGTCTGAATGTGCCGAACCTCTGATAAAGATGGTCAGTGAGCTTACTGATCAGGGATCACAGGTTGCCCGTGAACATTATGGCGCCGGGGGGTGGGTTTTTCATCAGAACACTGATATCTGGCGTGTTGCTGCCCCGATGGATGGTCCGACCTGGGGTACATTCACTGTAGGCGGCGCCTGGCTCTGTACGCATCTCTGGGAACACTATCTGTTCAATCCTGATATGGAGTACCTGAAAGAGATTTATCCGGTGATCAAAGGTTCAGTTGAATTCTTTATGGATTTCCTGGTTCCCGATCCGACCGGCAGGTGGCTGGTCACAAATCCTTCGACCTCTCCGGAGAATCCCCCTAAAGGGCCGGGATACCGGTATTTTTTCGATGAGGTTACGGCTATGTATTATTTCACGACAATATGTTACGGTTCATCTATCGATATGCAGATACTGAAGGATCTTTTCGGATACTACTGCCGGGCATCCGAAATACTGGGAGCTGGCAGTGAATTCTCAGTCAGGGTTGCGGATGCTGCCAGGCGCTTGGTGCCACCACGGGCAGGCAGGGATGGTTCGCTTCAGGAATGGACACTCGACATGGAACAGCTCGAAAAAGAACACAGGCATTTTTCGCACATGTATGGTTTATATCCGGGGAATGTTATTTCAGCAAAGAAGACACCTGAACTGATTGATGCATGCAGGAAGGTTCTGGAGCAGAGGGGTGATGGCGGGACCGGATTTTCCAGGGCATGGAAGATGGCACTGTGGGCCAGGCTGTATGACGGCGAAAGGGGAAACAGTATCTTCAAGGGATATCTAAAGGATCAGGCTTACCCCCAGCTTTTTGCAAAATGTTTTACACCACTTCAGGTTGACGGTTCATTCGGTGTCACCGCAGCAATAACCGAGATGCTTATCCAGTCGCACGAAGGGGTAATTGATCTTCTTCCATCCATTCCGGCTGAATGGAGTGATGGAAGTTTTAAAGGTGTATGTGGCCGTGGCGGTTTTGAAGTTTCTATGGAGTGGAAAAATGGAAATATTACAAAACTGTCGGTTCTTTCAAAAGCAGGAGAAGTATGTACGATAAATCCCGGAGCAAGGGTAAAAGTTACCTCGGGTGGCAGGAAAACGGATTTTAAGGTGTTCAATAACGGATCTGTAAGATTCAGCACCGTCAAAAGTGCCAGATATGACCTTGAATTTGAATAGCATAGAGACGTTGCATGCAGTAGAGACGTTGCATGCAACGTCTCTACTGAGAACACATTTCCTGGAAAATGAAATAAAATTGACTTTGGTGTAAATTAGGTGTAAATTTGATAATGAAATCAAAATACCCTTTGGGATTTTGCTTTTATACACAGATTTATCATAAATCAGGATAAAAATTCTTCTCTGGCATTTGGATATACATTGCACATATAACCGATCTGTCATTGAGAAATTATTACCTCATCGTCCGCCATTTCTAATGGTAGACTCGATCTCTTCCTACAAAGGTGGCCAAAATCCTTCTATGACTGCAAATTTTACAGTAACTGACAAGGAGCCGGCATACTCCGATAATGAAAGCGGAAGTCATTTGCCATCAATATATATTATTGAAGGTTTGGGTCAATGTTGTAATCTTGTAATCATCATATCTGCTCTGGAGCATGGATTGATAAAAGCAGGTCTGAGAATCAAAACGATGGATGATGTGCTAAAAGGGCTTATGTATGACGAACCTGATGAGATAACAAGAACTTTAAAAGGCATTCTTCATCAGCGACTGATGGAACCTTATTCAAATGTTGGATTTCTGGGGTCAGCAGATATGGAAATTACAGGGCGTGCCAGGTATGGCCAGGAAATTTCTTATGAAGTCCGGCAGAACCAGGCATACGGGTCACTTTATCATTCAACGGGCAAAGCTTTCGTAAACAATAATCTTATTGCCCGCGGCACTTTGGTCAGTGCAGGCAGATAAGAATAAAACCATTATTTTTAGTTTACCATCAGTATCATTAAAAACTAAGTTGTGAATTTAAGCCCTGCGCAGGAAATAGCAGGTAACGTATCAGAATTATTGTTACTTATCGGTGACAATAAGATGAATTTCTTAAAGAAAGTGCAGTTGATATGTTTTAATCATTACCAAAATGAAACGAAGAGGATTTATTAAAACCGGATTGGTTACCATGGCCGGAGGTGCATCAAGCCCTCTTGCTGTTGGAGAGATCATCGCACCACTGGGGGAAAATATCAGCCATATTGAAATGGAGAATTTTACCGGTGAGGTGGATGCAGGCATGGATCTTATCGCCCATTCAGGCGGAAATTATCTTAAAAACCTGGTGCCGCAGGTTCCAACTGAGGATGAGCAAAATTATTTCAGGTCAAGTTTGCGAAGCCTGTTACTTACCGGGAATTTTGGTGATCTCCCGATAAAAGGCCAGGTACATCCCTGGATGCAGAAGCGAATGATTTATTCTGCTCCTGAGATCAATTACACTGTCTCGACTTCGTTAGACATTTTAAGAAGTATGTCAGACATAACCAAAGAAGAGATAAGAGGTGCGCTTATTGATGATCCTGGATTAGGAGATCGCATCCTTGAGTCTCTGGATCTTGATGCCAGATCCATAGGAGTTCATTCTGCCCGAAGAAGACAGATGAGGGTTATGGGAAAACGAATTATCCGGCGGTTGAGACATTCGCCGGAAATGTTTATCGATGAGTACGTAAAAAAGGCTGAAAAGCTTATGGCAGCAAACAATTCTGATGAAGCATTGGAACGTCTTTTTGTATCGCAGATGGGAGAGAATGAATATTCAGCCCGCAGGATTGAGGCTGAAAAAGCTGCACTTCAATGGATAGAATTGGGTATCCCTGACAGCCCCATTGCTTATAATCCGGTTGTGACTTTTCAGGAGATCAGTAAGCCATCAGATGAAAAGCTGAATTTAAAAAAGAGAAGAGGGTTAAGGCTGTTGGGTATTGGTTTTGTTCTAACGGCAGCAGGCCTGACAATTATAGCATTATCCGGAGGTTCAGGTATATATGTGCTTGGTGCTGTCCTGGGAATAACAATAGGACCTATTTTGATCCTGAGCGCAATAATAGTCCTTATTGTACAGGCATTAAAATCCGGGAAATCCGATTTATGAAAGTAGTGATAACCGGGCTGGGAGCTTATTGCGCTCTCGGAAGTTGTGTAAAGGAGCTCTGGGATGCCATTGAAGAAGGCAAATGCGGTATCGGTCCGATAAAAAGATTTGATACTGCTCTTTTTGATACCGGAATAGGCGGTGTAATACCGGGAGATGACAATTCTGAATCAGACGAAAAACGTTTATTATCGTATGCACTAAAAGCTGCAAATGAGGCTTTAAATAATGCTCATATCTCTGATAACAGCATTGTTTCACTGGTGCTCGGAACATCCAATGGTATAATGGGCAGAGACATTAATGAAATAAGTTATAATCTGGCTGATGAGTTAAATCTCGGTGGTTTCATAATCACAGTTTCTACCGCCTGTACTTCCTCATCCCATGCCATTGGATTTGCTGCCGACCTGCTTCACAGGGGAAGTGCCAGAGTAGTGATTGCAGGAGGAGCTGATCTTCTGACAAGGGATGTCTTTGCAGGATTTCACAGCCTGGGACTACTGTCAAAAACACCCTGCTCGCCTTTTAGCAGTTCCCCGGGTACTACGCTGGGAGAAGGTGCTGCTTTCCTGGTCATGGAATCTGAAGAGACTTCAAGACACAGAGGTGTTCATGCACAGGCTCTGTTTATGGGATATGGGATATCTGCGGATGCTTTTCACGACACCCGGCCGGATCCGGGCGGCTCCGGAATCAGCAGGGCTATAATCAATGCATTGGGAAGTAGTGGCCTGAAACCCGGTGATATTGATTATATAAATGCACACGGGACAGGTACCGCAGCCAATGATTCATCTGAGTGGAGAGGCATACAAAGCGCACTTTCAGATCATTCCAATAAATTACCAATCAGTTCAAGCAAGAGTTACTATGGACATACACAGGGCGCAGCCGGTGCCCTGGAAGCAATTACCACCATTACAGCCATGCAGCATAATGTTATACCACCAACGCTGAATTATACCAGGCCCCGTCCATTTTCTCCGGTTGATCCTGTTGCAGGCACCCGGCCACGTCCATATAACACAAGATTTGCGTTAAGTACCAATTCCGGATTTGGCGGTGTCAATACAGCATTGGTGTTTGGCAGAAAGGACGAGGCTTACAAGCCCCTATCGACAACTCAAAGATCATTATCTGTTGTGGGATATGGCCTTAACCTGGAAGAAGATTATATCAACAGGTTTATTCCTTATGATGATCTTCGGAGCACCGACATGTCCGCTAAGCTCCTTGCTGGCGTAGTCGCAATGATTCTGAATGATGCAGGAATAGAGTTCAGGTCTGATGAATGCGATAAAATCGGACTATTTGTTGGACAGGATCATCTTTCCGATGAAAGCCTGAAGGCTCTTGATAAAAGCATCAGTGAAAGGGGAATAAGGCATCTTTCAGCATCTGCCTTCACCCGGCTGGTCATTAACTATCCTGCCGGAGTCTGCTGCAGACTGTTTGGGTTTAAAGGTCCTGTTGCAGCAATCTCAGCCAAACCTGACAGCGGAATGGCTGCTCTGTATCTGGGTGCTGATAACCTTGCCCGGAGAAATGATACTGATTTGATGATTATTGCATCTGTTGATGATCATAAACATGGGAAAGATAAATCTGCCGGCGCAGTCGGTCTTTTGCTCAGGGCCGGGGATGAAAGATCACCAATCCGCCTCACAGGGTGGTCATTGTCGCGGAAGTCTGACAAAGGGACTGAAGAAGCATTGAAAATGGATGACCTGAAACCCGGCAATACGGCTTCCGGACCCCTTATATCCTCAGCAGGCAGCCCGGGCCTCTGTGCTCTTATCGACACGATTAAAAATATTAATCATACAGATCAGAATTCCTTTCTCATAAGGAGTGAGAAGGATTTGAATTACATGGGAATAGATATAATTATTGAAAAGAAGTATCAGTATGCAAACCGACCTGAAAGGAAGAATCGAAATACGTGAATCAACTTTACTTAACGTATTGGAAATCCTGATCTCTGCATTGAACATGAAAATGCAGCCCGGCGACCTTGATCCGGACACTCCGCTATTTGGATCCGGATTAGGCCTTGATTCTGTGGATGCGGTTGTGATCATTGTTGAGCTTGAATCAAGATTCAGCCTTCGTATTTCTGAAGAAGAGGGCAGACGGGCACTGAGAACTGTAAATACCATTGTCGATCTGATTTTAAGCAAAGAATATGCTAATGACTGAACCAGAATCTCATAAAGGCTATTTAGCTATAAGGAATTCCGTAGCTCTCGAAGATGAAACTGACATGCGTTGTCTGTTGATAAGAGGCAGGGAAGCATTTAAATTACTGGATCATATTTGCCCGTGCAACGTCTTTCTTCAGAATGGCGAGATGAAACACACTTTATTACTTGACGATAATGCCGTGCCATTTGCTGATGTATATGTTTGCCGTAACAGGGAGGATGCTTATTTACTCGGATACTGGCTAAAGTCTGTTGACCTCATTGACTGGATAAAACAGAACCAGGGATCCTCCCCGGATTATTCTGTTATTGATCTGACGAAATCAGACTGCATTCTGACATTAAACGGACCATATGCCTGGGAATTATGTGCAAAAGCTATTGGTCCCGAAATACTCGGAATGCCTTATTTGTCAATGATGTCGCTAAACTCCGGAACAATTTTCAGGGCTGGTGTTACCGGGGAATATGGTTATCACCTGATGGTTCCGAAAGAACAAAAGAATGACTGGATTGAAAACCTTATCAACACCGGAATATCTTTTGATCTTGCAATAGCAGACAGGAGAGCAAGAGATCAGTCTTCACTTGAGAACTTTTTCTTTGACCTTGACAGGGAAGGTCAGTACCAGCTTACACCACCGGAACTCCAGCTTCAATGGAGATTGTCACGGCAAAAGAGTGAGTATCCGGGATCCAGAGCTATGCAAAATCTCAGAGAAAAGGGATGGGACAGAAGACTGACATGTTTTGTAACTAAAAACTCTGCCAGTGTAAATGATGAGATTTTTTTCGAAAACGAATCAGTTGGACAGGTACTTTCCATCGGATATTCACCTGTCAGAAAAGAATTTGTTGGCAAAGCATTGATCAGACGGCCCTTCTGGCATGCCGGGCTGAAATGCTTCATGGTAAACGATCAGGAACTTGAAACTATATCAGCTCCGGCAATTGATAACCGCAGCATCCACGTAAATCCCAATATTCACAGTTATTTTACCAGAAAGGAAAATTAAAATGGATCGGTTCAGTAATAAATCCGGTATAATAACAGGTGCCTCCCGTGGTCTTGGAAAAGCACTGGCAAAGGCTTTTGCCTCTGAAGGTGCGTTTGTCGGTGCCGGATACTATAGAAATCAAAAAGAAGCAGAACAGACTGTTCTGGAGATTATAGAGTCAGGTGGAAAAGCAATACCAGTGAAAGCCGACATTAAAAATGCAGAGGAAACACAAAATGCTTTTTCTTCCTTCATCAGCGAACGGGGAGGTATTGATTTTCTTATAAACAATGCAGGTATAATAGATGATCAGCCTTTTGCCCTGATGTCTGAAGATAGCTGGTCATTGGTAACTCAAACTAATTTAGGAGGAACATTCCATTGTGCACGGGCAGTTGTCAGATCGATGATTGCCGGAAAAAAAGGTGTTATAATCAATATAGGTTCAGTAGCAGGCAGCCGGGCCAATCCGGGCCAGGCCAACTATGCAGCCTCTAAAGGAGGAATTGAAGCTCTGACACGTACCATGGCAGCTGAATTAGCCCCGATGGGCATACGGGTTAACACTGTAGTTCCCGGTTGCTTGAAAGAAGGGATGACTCAACGATTGGACAGACGCGTGGTTGAGTCACTACAAAACCGGATCCCTTTAAGAAGACTGGGTGAATTGAACGATATAGTACAAACCGTACTTTTTCTCTCTTCAGATGCCGCAGGTTATATTATCGGACAATCAATTATTGTTGATGGCGGATTGTCTTTATAATAGCATAAAAAAAGCCGGGAATCAAATGAAAAAAGAAAAGAATTGAGCACGATTTTTAATGAGGATAAATAGTTTAATAAATGGCTTCTGACAGTCCTGATAAAAACCTCACACAATCCGGTATTCAATCCACAGAGCAGGGACAATTTGTAATCGGTACAGATGTTATAGCTTACCTCGCTCCTGTAAAATCCCCGATGATTATGGTTGACAGGGTTATCAGTTACATTTCTGAACCATTGTCGCTGATCGCTGAACGATATATTTCAGCAAATGAACCAGTATTTGCAGGACATTTTCCGAACATGAAGTTATGGCCGGGCGTGTATACAATTGAAGGACTTCGCCAGGCCTGCTACTTATTACATCTAATGCATGACCTGGAAAAGGCTGATCTGTTGAAAGGGTTGGCAGAATTGCAAAACAGGCAAATATTACGGCCTCAGATTGATCATAAACTATGCGATGACGTTATTGACTATCTGACAAACACTAAAAAGTCTGATCCGGATCTGTTTTCCGCTAATGTAAAACTGCTGGAGCCGGTGTTCGCCGGATCTTTAATTAAATATCATGTTTCCAGGGATGAAAGGGATTTTCAGTATTGGTCAGTTAACGCTATGGTTGACGAACGCCTTATCGCGAAAGGAATAATGATCCAGATTTTCAATTCAAAGTAGAGACGTTGCATGCAATAGAGACGTTGCATGCAACGTCTCTACGACTATGGTATAAATGCAGAATAATAAATTATTCCGGCCATTCCGTTTCAATACCCTGGCTCCTGATCATATTCTGAAATTCTGAAAGAAGGTTTCTGTTTTCTCTTGCATTCCGGGGGATGGTATTTTTAGATACAGCAAATGCAATAAGCGAACCTGCAGCCTCACCTATGTTCCACTCGACGGGATGAAGCCTGTAACAAGCGATCTGTTCTCCCTGCCTACATGTTCCTCAAGGATCCTGAACATGGCTTTTATTCTCCTGGATTCCCGTATATAGGGATATTTTGCCAGACCGTCGTCAGTGCCCATTATATCCTTTCTGAGCCTCAGCCCTTTCCATCCATAACCTCCGCCGGGCCGGGGAGCTTCGGTCTGAAGCCAGTAGAGAAGAGAGAGGCTGAGCTCTTTTGCCCTTTCTATGTGAAAGTTGTTTTTTGTTTCATTGCCGGTTATAATATTTCCCAGCATATAGTCGTTCTGAGGCCAGTTAACAAGGGTTATGTCACTTCTGTATGTTCCCTTAATGAAGTTATTTTTGTTGATGATCCTTCTGTACAGCCAGAGGTTCAGAAATGGAGATGTGTCAGCACCTGATGGGTCTAATCCCAGTTCCTTTGGAACCAGTGTGGAAGGAGTAGAGTACTTCAGCTCGAGCAATTTGCCAGACCAGGGAGGAGTCAGCGGCGGAGTATGATTTCTCCAAGAGTCGTACTTCGCGGGTTTTTCTATTGTGTGATCTTCACCATCAAGGTAATCCATGGCAAAGCAAACCGTGAATGCCTGGTTGTTATCAGGTTTTGCCTTTCCCGGAGCATGAAGTTCACCCGTGTCGCTTCTGGATTCAGTTCCGCTTACATGCTCAGTGCCTGTAAGAGGCAACAGGCTGCCTGTCTTCGTGGCATCAATGAACCATGGTGCATCAAGTGATATCTTCTTTCCGGTAACGAGGTTCACCGCTTCCAGTGATCTTATCCTGTCCCCGTTAACATCCGCTGATGTAATTTTATGATGTTTAAGCAGTATCAACCTCCTGCTGCTTATATATTGGGAAAGCATTTCCTCAAGAACTGCTGCGGCAACGGCAGGCTCATGACATAATCTGGATACTGATCCGTCACCGGGCTTCAGGTAAATATTCCTTGCTGCTGAAGGGGTCAATGCATAGTTCCGAAAGTAGTAGTCCCTTATTTTTGTCCTGAAATCACGATATAGTTTTGTCCCTCCATGTGTTTCTATCCATTGATGTTCATCCGGGGGCACACCCTGTTGTGAAAGCTGTCCACCTATCCAGTCTGTCTCTTCAGTCAAAACAACGTTCATGTTATTCCGCAGGGCTGCAAGGGAAGCAGCACAGCCACCCAGTCCGGCCCCGGCAATGACAAGATCAGCCGACAGGCCTTTTCCTTTCACCGGATTGCCGTTTCCCTGGCCCCGTCTGTTGAGTATAACAGGAGGTCCAATCAGGCTGCTGCCAAGAACAGAGCTGCCTCCTGCCGCCATGATATAGACAAACTTTCTGCGTTTCATGAAAGTGCAATTGATTTCTATCAACGAAAATACAAATTTCTTAAAGGGATAGATCAACACCCATTATGATGTTTCACGGGATCTCAATTTCGGAAGGATCATCCGGACTGTCTGAATAAAACCAGTCTTCATCTATGCTCAATTCACTGGTGATTCTGTCTAAGTTCACCTTCATGTATTTTCCTTCGGCAGAAACAGCGATCTCCCCGGTTGGAAGAATAATCTCTCCGGTTCCTTCAAATGCACGGTTCCCTTCACTGGTAATACGCCCCACAATTTTCAACTCCTGATCAAGTGGTATGGGCTTCCTGAACTTAGTTTTCAGTTCCAGGGTCAAACTCCATATCTGTTCATCTTTACCAATACAAACGGACCTCCCGATTGTCTCGTCAAGGATGGCAGCTGCGATACCTCCATGCATCCGTCCGGGATAACCCTGATGTTGATCAGATGGATTTATCAAAGCGACCAGTTCGCCGGCATCAGTTTCGTAGAAGCCGGCTTGCAGCCCGAAATCATTTTTCTCGCCGCATACAAAACACATCTTTGAGATTGGCTGTTTTTTTGTGACTTTATGTTTCATATAAATCAATTGTCTGACAAAAATAGAATATTCTCAAAAACCGTCAGCTGAAGCTGACGGCAATTGAAAGACCAGAAACATTCATATTATATTAAATAGATTCAGAATCAGCTGAAGCTGACGGCAATTGAGTCTAATTGATAGAAATTTATCTTAAAAAGGGATAGTCTTTCCGGGCTGACAGGAGTTGAAACAATAACCTTATATTAACTTCTCAGAAAACTGAAATTGATCATTACTGACAATATTATTCTTAATCTCTCTTAACAAAGCAAATTTTATTGCCGTTGGCTTTAGCCCAACTTTTCTTGCCAAAGTAGAATTTTCCCATTATATTTACTCTATTACTCGCCAGCATTTCTTTATTATGTCGCATATTAGAATACTGGTCCATTGTGTATGGACCACAAAAAACAGGCTCCCTGTTCTTAAGGATGATATCAGGGATAAAATAATTTATCATATCCGGAAGAATGCCTTAAAGAAAGGCATTTATATTGACCATATTAATGGATATCATCAGCATTTACACGCTTTAATATCCCTGGGAGGGAAACAGGATATTTCCGATGTAATGCAGCTGATAAAGGGCGAGAGTTCATTCTGGATAAATAAAAACAAACTGACAGGAATGAAATTCGAATGGCAGGATGACTTTTATTCTGTTTCAATCGGGATTTCACAGCTTTATTCATTAAGACAGTACATCAGGAATCAGCCGGGACATCATGCAGTAATATCTTTTAAGAAAGAATTAGAAAAGATTATTGAGGAATACCAATTGGATAAAAAATTGGACTAAAGTCCTTTATAAAAGGGGGGCTTTTTAGCCGGGGGATGGAAGCCTGCCGCCATTGGTGCTCAGCTCTGACAGGCGCTGAATATGAAACTCATGTGAAAACAGGATCCCCACATTATATAAATATTCATTTTTAGGGTTAAAATGAATATATTTGAATAGAATCTCTTTTCAAACTATTAAATCATGATAAATTCCACGACGATATTATCAGTAATAGTGGCTGCTTTGCTGATAGAGGGACAAATCCTCGCTCAGACGGTTCAAACCGAGCCCAGGACATTACCAATAGGAACTAAAGCACCTGATTTCAGCCTTCCCGGAGTGGACGGTAAAACCCATTCCCTGAAAGACTTCAGCAAGGCAAAAGTTCTGGTCATAATCTTCAGCTGTAATCACTGTCCCACTGCGCAGGCTTATGAAGAGAGGATAATTGCCATTGACAAGGATTACAGGCCGAAAGGTGTATCTGTTGTAATGATATCGCCAAATTCACCAGAGGCACTTAATCTTTCAGAGCTTGGATACTCAGACGTGGGTGACAGTCTTGAAGATATGAAGATCCGGGCAGAAGATAAAGGATTTGAATTTCCCTATTTATATGACGGTGACGAGCAGAAAGCAGCTCTTGCATACGGACCTGTCGCAACTCCCCATTGTTTCGTTTTCGACAGTGAGAGGATACTGCGTTATGCCGGCAGGGTGGATGGATCGGAGAAGCCGGGGACCGGAAAGGGTAAAGACTTAAGGGATGCGATTGATGCTGTTCTGGCAGGAAAAGAAGTAAGCAATCCGGTTACAAAGGTCTTCGGATGTTCGGTCAAATGGTCATGGAAGGATGAATACACAAAGAAGCTTTATAAACAATGGTCTGAACTGCCGGTCACACTGGAGGAGATCGATGTGAAGGGAATAGAGGAACTGCTAAATAATCCATCAGATAAATTAAGACTGATAAATATCTGGGCAACCTGGTGCGGGCCATGTATTATAGAATTTCCTGAATTTGTAATAATTGACCGTATGTACCGGGGAAGGGCTTTCGAATTCATCTCTCTAAGCGCTGATAAGCCGGAAAGGAAGGCAGATGTCCTTAAATTCCTTAAGGTGCAGGAAGCTTCAAACAAAAACTATATATTCAACCAGGATGATATATACAAGATGATAGAGGCAGTCGATCCTGAATGGCAGGGTGCTATACCTTATACTCTTCTGATTGAACCAGGAGGTAAGATCATTTACCGAAAGATGGATACAATAAATCCGGCGGACCTTAAAAAAATGATTGTTGAAAATAAGTACCTTGGAAGGTATTATTAGTTTAAATACTGTAATAAAGATGAAAAGGCGGCATTTTATAAGGTCAGGCGCAATTATGTCGGCGGGACTTGCAGCAATGCCAGGGGTAATGAAACCGGCAGGCAGTGGTCAGTCAGGATATCCGATAAGACTGGGAGGGCCGGTTCCTGGCAAATATTCCGATCCGGTTGAGTGGATCAGGACAATTAAATCGCTGGGATACAGTGCGGCATATTGTCCGGTTCAGCCCGGTGCCCCGGCGGAACTTATCAGATCATTCAGAACTGAAGCCGAAAGAAATAACATAATAATTGCTGAGGCCGGCGTTTGGAACAACCCTCTTGATCCTGATGAAACTAAGAGAAAGGCTGCGATCAGCAGGAACATAGATGTTCTGAGACTCGCAGATGAGATAGGTGCACTTTGCTGTGTAAATATATCCGGTGCACGGGGAGAGATTTGGGACGGACCATATCCGGGAAACTATGCGGAGGAAACTTTCGACATGATTGTTGAGAATGTAAGGACAATAATTGATGCAGTTAAGCCGGACATAGCATTCTATTCACTTGAACCGATGCCCTTCATGCTTCCTGATTCGCCTGATTCATACCTTGAACTGATAAGAGCCATTGATCGTAAACAGTTTGCCGCGCATCTCGATCCAGTAAACATGATCTCAAGTCCCCGGCGCTACTTCAGGAATGCTGAGTTCATTAAAGAGTGCTTTTCAAAGCTTGGACCATACCTCAAATCGGTGCACGCCAAAGATATCATTATTCGCCCTGAACTGACAGTACATCTGGAAGAAACGAGGCCCGGACTGGGAGCACTCGATTATACCGTCCTATTGCAGGAGGCAAGTAAGATAAAAGATATTCCCATTATGCTGGAGCATCTGAAAAGTCAGGAAGATTATAAGCTTGCAGCCGGTTATGTACGTGAAACCGGCCTTAAAGCCGGCATCACTTTTGTCCAATAGCCTCATTGCATGAATACCGGATAAGGGAACCTGGAGTATTATTCTCAGAAATCCATAATTATACTCAACGGGGCAACTCCTATCCCTACCGCGATTAGACTGTCAAGCCTGTCTGGATATCCGTCAGGCTTAGTGCCACAAGTTGGAGATCCTTCATTCCGGCTGCGCTCCATTAGGATGACAGGGCTGTATGGGGGCAATAAATGGTTTAGGTTAACAACTATAATAAGTCCGGATGTAGTTATGCTGTTTTTTGATATTTAGTTTCAAGACTATCGGAAATATTTAAAAGGAATAGTATTCTTTCTAAGCAAACGGAAATTGCCCGGAATTGTGGTCGCCTTATCAGGTGCTCTTATATTTATATCTCGGTCTTGTCTGATATCAGGTATTTTTTTCAATATCTCTCTTTATTCCCTTTTTGAATATCATGAACCATGAATATTGATAATAATCCCCCGAATCTTTATTCATAACTGACATATCACCTTTAAACGGAAACGGGATCAGCACATCTTTTCCATCCGTCCAGTTGGCAGGTGTCATTATATTGTCCCTTGCTGATGCCTGAAGTGCAATAACGGTCCTGAGAAGTTCATCCATGTTCCTCCCCACTTCCTGCGGGTAAAAGAACTCTGCCCTGACTTTATTGTCGGGATCAATGA
>Ga0334888_1003364_pt1 | contig 15909 bp, 10 predicted proteins | sample GraSluR1_MG_FD_207227 | JGI IMG/M metagenome (GOLD analysis project Ga0334888, IMG submission 207227) | Sludge microbial communities from methane-producing bioreactor in Wageningen University, Netherlands - Granular Sludge_3_08-R1 | ecosystem: Engineered > Bioreactor > Anaerobic > Unclassified ...
TTACCCGCTCCATACCGCCAGCCTCCTCAGGCTCAACGCAAAAAAGACGCCCCTCCCCTGCGCCAAGCATGGCGCGAGCGTTGTGCGTCATCGCACGGCCACCCAGTGCTGGGAGACGACGTCTCGAACACGGCTGCCATGATTATAGTCCTGTATGCGGCGCTGGTACAAGCGCGATCAAGCCGCGTCTCCCGATCCCTTGCCCGCCGCCCCGCACCGTGCTACAGTGCCCTTCGTCACCCGCAAAGGAGCGCCATGCCCAACCATGACGACCCGCGCCACATCCGCACGGGGCGCGAGATTCCATCCGAGTTCTACGCCGACCAGCCCTATCTCGTCAAGGCCGCCGACGGCGCCTGGGTCTGCGTGATGACGACGGGCGCTGGGCACGAGGGGGCATCTGGTCAGCATGTGGTCACGCGCCGCAGCAGCGACCAGGGCCGCACTTGGTCGCCCCCGTGCGGCGTGGAGCCCGCCGACGGCCCCGAGGCCTCCTACGCCGTGCTGCTGGCCGCCCCCTCGGGCCGGCTGTTCTGCTTTTACAACCACAACACCGATAACGTCCGCGCCGTGCAGGCCGACCCTGCTGTCTACCCCGACGGCCTGTGTCGCCGCGTGGATAGCCTGGGCCATTTCGTCTTTCGCTACAGCGATGACCATGGCCACTCCTGGTCGCAGGACCGCTACGAGATCCCCCAACGCATCATGGAGATCGACCGCCAGAACGCCTATGGCGGCGAGTTGCTCTTTTTCTGGAACGTGGGCAAGCCGTTCATCCTGGACGGCGCTGCCTATGTCTCACTGCACAAGGTGGGCGGGTTCGGCGCGGGCTTTTTCACGCGCTCCGAGGGCGTGCTGCTGCGCAGCCCCGATCTACTCTCCATCGAGGATCCTGGCGATGCTCGGTGGGAGACGCTCCCCGAGGGCGACGTGGGCCTGCGCACGCCCCCCGGCGGCGGCCCCATCGCCGAGGAGCAGAGCTATGTCACGCTCAGTGACGGCTCCATCTATGCCGTCTACCGCACGGTGGATGGCCACCCCGCCTGCTGTATCAGCCGCGATGGTGGGCGCACCTGGTCGATACCCGCCTACCAGCGGTTCGCGCACGGCCGTGCCGACGGCCGCCCCATGAACCACCCTCGCGCGGCCAATTTCGTCTGGCCCTACGGCCCGGGGCGCTACCTGTATTGGTTCCACAACCACGGGGGGCACTTTGTCCGGGAGGCGAGCGACGCGGGTGTGCCCTACAACGACCGCAATCCCGCCTGGATCTGTGGCGGCGTGGAGGTGGAGACGCCCGACGGCCCGACCATCGCCTGGTCGCAGCCCGAGATCCTCTTGTATGACGACGATCCCTATGTGCGCATCAGCTACCCCGATCTGCTGCTGGACGGCGGGATCGCCTATGTGAGCGAGACCCAGAAAGAGACCGCCCGCGTCCACGCCATCGACAGCGCTTTGCTGGAGGGGCTGTTCGGCCAGCTCGCGGCGCAGCCTCCCCCGCCGCCCAAAGACGCGCTGCTCTCGTGGGAGGGCGTGGGCCCAGCCCACCTGCCCCTGCCGGAACTGCCCTCCTTTACCGCGCGCGACCCGCAACGCGGCGACTATGGCACCCTCGATCTCCGCGCGGGGTTCAGCGTAGAGCTGAGCGGAGCCCTGGGCGACGCCGCCCCAGGCACCACGCTGCTCAGCAACCGAGACGCCTCCGGCCGTGGCTTGGCCGTGACCCGCACCGCCGATGGCAGCCTGGAGCTTCTCCTCCACGATGGCCGCACCGAATGCCGCTGGTCCGCCGACCCCAGCCTGCTGCGTTCGGGCCAGCCCCACCATGCCGTGGCCATCGTCGATGGCGGCCCCAAACTGATCCTCTGGGTGATCGACGGCCGCCTGTGCGATGGCGGCGAGGCCCGTCAGTTCGGTTGGGGACGCTACAACCCCCACTGGCGTGGGCCGTCGGGCGCGTCCGAGCTCTCCATCGCCGCGGACATCGCCCAGGTTGCGCTGTACGGCCGGGCCCTGCGCGTCTCCGAAGCCGTCGCCCGCTATCGCCACCAGTCATCCGCCAACCCCAGGAGAGTATGATGAGTATCAGGATCGCAGTGCCCCAGGGTGTGATAGACCGTGCCCCCGCAGCCTTTGCCCAGGCCGCCGAGGACGGTATCGAATGCCTCATCGCCCCGCCCGGCGACGAGGCCGCCCTGGCCGCGTTCATTCGCGAGCACCATCTGCGTTATGTCTTGTTGGGCGGCCAGCCGTTCACCGGCCCGCTATACGACGCGGTGCCGCCAGGCGGCGTCCTGGCCCGTTTCGGCGTCGGCTATGACGGGCTGGACCTCGCCAAGGCCACCCAGCGCGGCCTCTATTGCACCACCACGCCCGGCACGCTGCACGTCTCGGTGGCCGAGCACGCCATGACGCTGCTCTTGGCCGGCGCGCGCCAGCTCACCCAGCTCAACGCCAACATGCGCGGCGGTCGGTGGGGCCAGCTCGTCGCCACCGAGGTCCGCGGCAAGACCCTCGCCATCGTCGGCTGCGGCGCCATCGGCTCAGCCCTGGCCAATATGGCCTGCCGCGGGTTCGGCATGCGCGTGATCGGCGTCGAGGTGGCCGATCTCGACGTGGAGGCCCACTGCCGCGACCACGGTTATGCCGCCATCGTCCGCCAGTGGGAGGACGCCGTCCCCCAGGCCGATTTCGTCAGCCTGCACGTGCCCAACCTGCCCGCCACCCAGCACCTGGTCAACGCCCAGCGGCTGGCCCAGATGCAGCCCCACGCCTGGCTCATCAACACCGCCCGCGGCGCCGTGGTGGACGAGCTCGCCCTCTATGACGCCCTGGCAGACGGACGGGTCGGCGGCGCGGCGCTGGACGTGTTCGAGCACGAGCCCTATGTGCCCATCCAACCCGGAAAGGACCTGCGCGCCCTGCCCAACGTGATCATGACGCCCCATGTGGCCAGCGCCACCCACGAGGCCTGCGCCCGCATGGCCGCCCGCGCCCTGCAGAACATCCTGCTGGCCGAGCGCGGCGCCTATGACCGGATGGATCTGGTCAACCCCGAGGTGCTGAACCGATGAACTCGCTCGAGCGCGTCCGCATCGCCCTGCAGCGCGGCCAGCCCGACCGCGTGCCCGTCGCCGAGTTCCTCATCGACCTGAGAGTCGCCCAGGCCGCCGTGCCCGGCGCCCGTGACGCCGCCGACTGCATGGACCGCCTGGATATGGACGCCGTGGGCTGTGGCCCCAACTGGCGCACCGGCCCCAAGGCCGCCGACGGCAGCTATACCGACGAGTGGGGCGTCCGCTACCGTCGCGCCATGCATGGCGCCGCCGAGGCCCTGGCCCATCCCGTCGCCGGGCCCGTCGCCACTTTGGCGGACGCCCGCGCCTACCAGCCGCCCGATCCCGACGCCCCCTGGCGGCTGGACACCCTGCGCGACCTGGTGCGCCGCTACCAGGGCCGGCGCGCCATCATCTTTCACCACCGGGCCGCCTTTATGTGGGCCGCCTACCTCACCGGCCTGGAGGGCCTGCTGGAGGCGTTCCTGCTGGCGCCCGACCTGGCCGACACCCTCATGGACAAGGTGCTAGAGTGCAACATGGCGGTGGTGCGCCATGCCATCCACGCCGGCGCCGACGTCATCGTTCTGGGCGACGACTATGCCGACAACCGCGGCCCCATGATGAGCCCACGCGTGTTCGACCGCTTTATCCAGCCGCGCCTGGCCCGCATGATCGCCATGATCCACGACGAGAGCGCCCTTTGCATCAAGCACACCGACGGCAACATCTACCCGATCCTGGAGAGCATCGTCGCCGCCGGCCCTGACGGCCTCAACCCCATCGAGCCCGTGGCCGGCATGACGCTGGCGCGCACCAAGGCTCTCGTGGGCGACCGGGTCTGCCTGGTGGGCAACATCGATTGTGGCGAGTTGCTCTCCCACGGCACCACCGACCAGGTCGAGGCCGCCGTCCGCCAGGCCATCGCCGACGCGGCCCCCGGCGGCGGCTATATGCTCACGTCCTCCAACAGCATCCACTCGTCGGTCCGCCCGGAGAATCTGATCGCCATGGTCCAGGCCTGCCATCGCTACGGCGTCTACGCCTAGCGCCATACATGGCGCGACGGTTGTAAGGAGCATCCCAGCATGCCAGCCCACCTCCTCCTCACCAACGGCATCGTACACACCGGCGCGCCGCACCAGCCGCGCGCCCAGGCGCTGGTCATCGTGGGGTCGCGCATCGCCTACGCGGGCGACGCCGCCAGCGCCGCCGCCCATGCCCGCGCCCACGGTCCCCACGAGACCGTCGATCTGGCCGGCGCCTGCGTGCTGCCCGGCCTCACCGACGCCCACGTGCACCTGGGCTGGTACGCCCTGGGGCTGGCCCGCGTCCAGGCCCAAACCGACACGCTGGAGGCCTGCCTGGCGCGGCTGGCCCAGCACGCCGCGGGCACGCCGGCGGGCCGCTGGATCACCGGCCTGGGGTGGGATCACAACCTCTGGGGCGGACGGTTCCCCACGCGCCAAGATCTGGACCGCATCGCCCCCGCCCACCCCGTCTCCCTCATCGCCAAGAGCGGCCACGCCACCTGGGTCAACAGCCTGGCCCTGCAGCGCGCCGGCATCGCCCGCGACACGGCCGATCCGCCCGGCGGCCAGATCGTGCGCCACGCCGACGGCCAGCCCACCGGCATCCTGCTGGAGACCGCCGCCAGGCTGGTGCAGCAAGCCATCCCCGAGCCCACCGTCGACGAGATGGTCGCCGCCCTGCGCCGTGCCCTGCCCGAGGCCCATCGCCTGGGCCTCACCGGCGCCCACGACATGGGCGACACCACCAGTTTCCGCGCGCTGCAGCGGCTGGAGGCCGAGGGCGCGCTCACGCTGCGCGTCCTCGAGAGCATCCCCCTGGCGAACCTGGACGCGGCCATCGCGCTGGGCCTCGAAAGCGGCGGCGGCAGCAACCGGCTGCGCCTGGGCCAGGTCAAGCTATTTGCCGATGGCGCCCTGGGGCCGCGCACCGCCTGGATGCTGGCGGCCTATGACGACGCGCCCGACGATACCGGCATCGCTACGCTGACGATCGGGGAGCTCCACGACGCCGTTGCCCGCGCAGCCGGCCACGGCCTGGCCTGCGCCATCCACGCCATCGGCGACGCTGCCGTCCGCGCCGCGCTGGATGCCATCGCCGCTCTACCGCGTGATCAGCGCCCGTTGCGGTTGCCTCATCGCGTCGAACACGCCCAACTGGTGCACCCGGACGACCTGCCCCGTTTCGCCGCGCTGGGCGTGGTGGCCTCCATGCAGCCCATCCACGCCACGGCGGATATCGACATCGCCGAGCAACACTGGGGGGAACGCTGCCGAGGGGCCTATGCCTGGGCCTCGTTGCTGCGCGCGGGCGCGCGGTTGGCGCTGGGCTCTGATTGCCCGGTGGAATCGCTCAGCCCGCTGGCGGGCATCCACGCCGCCGTGACGCGCCGTCGCGCCGACGGCTACCCCGGCCCCGAGGGCTGGCAGCCCCAGGAGCGCATCGGCGTGCCCGAGGCCCTAGCGGGCTATACCAGCGGCGCGGCCCACGCCGCCGGCCGGGCCGATCAACTCGGCACGCTGGCCCCCGGCAAGCTGGCCGATCTCACCATCCTGGACCGCGACCCCACCGCCGTCGCGCCGGACGAGCTGCTAGCGATCCAGGTGCTGGGGACCTACGTCGGCGGCGAGCTGGTGTGGGAGGGATAGAATCCTAAAGGGCGGATCCAACGGCGCCACCGCCGCTCGATCCGCCCCTACCGGCGCGCCACGCATGGCGCGCCATGTATGCCGCACGGGTTGTAAGCGCGGTTCGCATGCCGCGCCCCCCTCCCCTACCCCAGCCGCCGCAACCCCAACCGCAGCGCTTCGCTGAACCAGTGCCCCAGCGCCGCCGGATCCAGCACATAGATCAACGCGCCCGAGCCCACCAGGATCACCACCGCCAGCCACTTGGTAAAGCGACCGCGCGTGCGCGCAATCAAGATCATCGAGAGCACCGCCATCACCACCGGACCCACCATGGTGATGGGGCCCAGCGGCACCTCATACCCCGCCACCGTCTCACTGCTGCGCCCCAGCAGCGTGGAAAGGTCCACATCCACGCCCAGGAGCAGCAGCGCCCCCAAGAGCACCAGCACCCCCAACATGGCCCACGAGGCCCAGGTGGTGCTCTCGCCCTCGGTGCGATACACCTGGTAGATGGTGGCCGGCAGCAGCCCCACCACCCCCCACATGGGCTGTTCGGTCAACAGGGCCGCCAAAGCCCCGATCGCCATGACGATCGTCGTGGCCCAACAGATCTTGGGCGCGTGTTTTGTCGGCTTTGCCATGGATCACCTCTCTTCTGTGTGTATGCCGCTCTAGTCGCAACCACCAAACCCCGGCGACGGACGGGCTCGCAGCCACTAGGCCGTCCGGTAGTAGACCCGCACCTGATCGCGCAGCGCGCCATCCTCCAGCAGCTCGGCCCCCACGCCGGCCTCGCTGCCGGCATCCAGCGGCCCCACCCGCACCGTCAGCTCCACCGTGGCCGTCTCGCCAGCCGGCACGACCAGCGCGCCGCCCTGCCAACCCTCCGCCTCCCAGCCGGCCGGCAGCTCCAGCGCCAGCTCCACCCTGGCCTCCCGGTCGGTCCAGTTGTGCACCCGCAGCGCCAGCGGCTCCAGGCTGCCCGGCGCCGTCTCCAGCGCCAGCTTTTGGCGGGCCACCTCGTCATACGCGGGATAGGGTTGCCCCGGCCGCGCCACCGCCTGCAGCCAGAGGTGCAGCGCCTCGCGCGGCGGCGTGGGGTCGGCGGCATAGCGCGGTCGCGGCGCAGGAGGCCGCAGGGGCAACGCGTCCGCCAGCAACCCCCGCACGAACACCGGCTGCGCCGTCAGCCGCAGCGTGGTCTCGCCGGCCGGCAGATCGCGCACCCGGGTCCCCACGGCATTGGCCAGGTAGGCTCCCGTGCCACAGGTCACCGTCAGCGGCGTGCCCGCGTCCAGCGACCAGGCCAGCCCCACCGCCTCGCCATCGCTCCGGTCGAACACCAGGCAATAGGTCCGATCGCGCTGCCAATACCCCACCGGCTCGACCGCGCCCAGTTGCCGGATCAGGGCTGCCAGCGCCATCAAGGACGGGTACGGGCTCAGGTCCGCCCGCATCAGCCCCCACAGATGCACCCCGGCCTCCAGGTACTCTTGCAGGTAGAAATAGTAGAACCGCTCCAGGCCCGACATCAAGCCGCAACCGTACGCCCGCAACAGATACGAGACCTGATCGCGCTCCCCGGCCAGATAGCTGCCCTGGGCGTCGGGCACGGCGCGGCGGCCCATCTCGGTCATCCAGATCGGCCGCTGCACGCCCCAGCCCGCCATCAGCTCGCGGTCCTGACGGTGCAGTTCCCACAGATCCTCCGGCTCGCCATAGCTGTGCTGGTTGAACACGTCCCAGTAGGGCGCGCAGCCGTTCTCCAGCGCCTTGGCCCAGAACTCGGTCCGCTGGCAACGCGAGCCCCACAGCACGCCCATCTCCGGCCGCTCATCCTTGATGCCCAGATAGCCCGCCTTGGTCACGGCGGCGTAATCCCACACGTACCCGCCAAAGAACTGGATATCGGCCTCGTTCCATAGCTCGAAAAAGCTGACCTGCTCGCCCAGATCGCGGGCCAGTTGGCGGGTCATCCGGTACAGGTCGCGCGGATCGGCGGGAGGCAGGTTCGTCCGCGGGCGGCCGTCCTGCGACGGGACCGTGGCCCAGGCGGCCGTGTTGTGGAACACTTGGAACACGTCCAGCCCAGCGCGGGCCTGGGCGTCCGCCGCGATGGCGTACACGCCCCAATCGAACCGCCCCGGCTCGGGGTTGACCTCGTTCCAGTTCAGCCTATCCCGCAGCGAGCGCACACCCAGGCGGGAACAAGCTTCGCACTTCTTCCGGAGGCGCTCCTCATCGAACACTTTGTCCACCGACGTGCGCCCCGGCTCGAACGGCCATGACATGCCGGCGTCAATCCCAACGGCATCTGTGCCGCGGGCATAGTCGCGGCTTGGGTCGTGGCCCAGTGGCTCCAAGCAGCCAAAAGATGCCTGCGCGCTCGCCGGCGCCAACCCCTCGCCCTCGGCTGTTAGCTCCAATCGGTAATACCCGGCCGGCTGCGCCGGCAACTCCCACGAAATGCTGCCGAATCCACCTCGCAGCGGCACCGTCACCGGCCCCTCGTGGATCGCCTGCCCCTCATAGTCACACACGCGCACGGCTAGGTCCACCGCGGCCAAGGTTGTCGGCGCTCCGCGAACCCTCAGCCGATAACTCACGGGCTGCCCCTGGTCATAGAGCGCCACCGGATCATCCGGCTCGGCCACCAGCAGCAGTGAGGGCAGCAGCCGAGCCCGCCCCACCCGCACAGATCCAGAGGCATCCCGGTGATCGGTCGAGAAGCGCAGCAGGAACCGGGCCCGCACCGCGCCCTCGGGCGCTAGTGCCCACAACACACGCTCGGCCCAGTCATGCTCCAGAAACACGAACGGCCCATCGGCCTGGCCGATCACGCTCTGCTGGGCGTCCAGCCACTGGAGATAGATCTCGCCATGAGCGCGAGAGAGGCTCGGCCGCACCGGCACAGCCAGGCAGTAGGCCCGCCCGGCCGTGATCTCCCACGCATCGTCCTGAACCACCTCCGCCGCCGCGCCCGCGCGCTGGCTCGCCCGCAACGTCAGGGAATCGCCGTCCTCCACGGCGGCGTGATCCGCCACCGCATCCGGGTCGCCCATCAGGTACCAGGTGGTCTCGGTTCCATGTAGCTGCATCTTGCTCCTCTCCTTAGCCGGGGGCTGCCCAACGTAGGCTCTGCCGGGGCTGACGGTACCCGCTCTAGCGCTGCTGCGTCCGCTGGATGATCAGCTCCTGCCATTCGGTATCCAGCGTCACGAACCGGGCCGACCAGCCCGACACCCGCACCGCCAGGTTGGGGTAACGCTCCGGATGCACCTGGGCGTCTCGCAGCGTGTCATTATCCACCACGTCGATCTGCAAGAACAGGCCGCCCAGCCGCGTGAACGTTCGCATCAGCTCCACCAGCGCCCGCAGCCCCTCCTCGCCCTGCACGGCCGAGGGGTGCAGCTTGAGCTCCAACGCGGTTCCGTTGGCCAGGCGCACCAGGTCCAGGCTGGTATGCGAGCGGATCACCGCCGTGGGCCCGCTGCGATCCCTGCCCGGCGCCGGCGAAAAGTTGTTGGAGAGGATCTCGCCGGCCTTGCGCCCCGCCGCCGTGGCGCCGCGCTGCTCCCGCCACGCTAGCGTGCGCCCAAAAGTGCTGACGCCCGGCGGCCGCAGCACGCCGTTGCGCTCGGGCACGCGCTCGGCGGCCCCCAGGAAATCGCCCAGCACCCGTTGCGCCATGGCGTCACCCTCGGGGGCGTCGTTGCCATAACCGGGGAACCGCCCCGCCACCTCGCGGCGCAACGCCTCCTGGCCGACCCAGTCCTCGCGCAGCACAGCCACCAGCTCGGGCAGCGTCAGACGTCCTTCCTCATACACCAGCCGGCGGATGGCCAGCAAGCTATCGGCGGCGTCGGGGATGCCCCCCGCATGGGGCGAGAGCACCGTGTAGCGGGCGCCGCGCTCCCAGTAGCCCCTTCCCTTGGCCACGCAATCCCGAATCAGCAGCGAGAGCAACGCCGAGGGCACGCAACGCGATCCTCGCGCGGACATGAACCCGTCGGCCAGCCGGTGAAACTCGTCCAGCGCCGCGTGGAGATCGCTGCGATAGGCGGCATAGAGCTCCTCAAAGGTCGCACACTCGGGCGGAGCGCCCCCGCCGGTCACGCCCAGCGTCCGTTGCAGGATCGCCAGCACGTCGATGGGATAGTAGGCAAAGGCCGTCTCGCCGGGAATCTGGACCTCCCAGCAGCCATCGTTGGCATACCGACGGGCATCCTCCAGCCCATAGCCGAACCGCTGCAGCGCCGCCAGCACCTGCTCCTCGTTATAGATCGCCACGATGCCGCCGCCCCAGCGCTGCACCTGCGCGATCCGCTCCAGAAGCTCGTCTGGCGTGTGCTGGCCCACCCGCACCGCGATGGGCAGGTCGCTGATCCCCAGCTCCTCGACCACATCCAGCACCAGGTAGGTGACCGGGTTGGTCACGTCGCGGCCAGCCGCGTCCACGCCGCTCAGCACGATATTCTGATAGTGCTGGGCGTCGCCCGAGCCGCCGAAACTGGTGCTGGCGCCACACCACTCGGCGCCCTTGATCCAGAAATGCGCCACCAGCTCGCGGGCCTCGTCCAGCGTGATGCGCCCTTCGGCCAGATCCTGTTCCAGGTACGGGCCCAGCATGGCATCGAACCGGCCCACCCCGGGCCAGTTGCCACACAGCCGCTGGAAAGCGAACAGAAACCAGAGCGCCTGCACCGCCTGGCGAAAGGTCCGCGGCGGCAGCTCGGGCACCCATGCCAGGCTGGCGCGCACGGCCCGGTACTGCTCGCGCTGCTCGCCCTGGCTCGCGGCGATGCGCTGATCCAACGCATCCAGGTAACGGGCCTGCCAAACGCGGGCCGCGTCCAGGCAAACCAGCATCGCCCGCAGCAGCGTCTCGCCGCCCTCGTCCAGGTCGCCCTCAGCGAGGCGGGCCACCACCTCGGCCCGCAACCCGGCATAGCCCCGCTCCAGGGCGAAATCGAATCCGGGCGTCACGTGGCTGATGCTGGGATAGATCGACTCGCCCCCCCAATAGGCCGGCACCCGATGCTTGGGCGCCAGCGCCAGCGTGGCCGATCCCACCAGCAGCTCGTCCGGTTCGATCCGCACCGGCGCCTCCTGGGCGATGCGCATCACCGCCCGGGCGTACCGGGTCTCATCGGGCGCCTGCGCCAGGTCTGGCTCATCGCCCAGCTCGATGGGCAGATCCACCAGGCCCCGCCCGAACGCGCCCGCTAGCGTCCGCCGCGCCAGCGCGTGGGTTGCAGGGGCCAGCTTGTGTGGAGCTCCGATCATCGGACGCATCACCTGCCGATCAGTGCGGCATCTATGCCGCGGCATAGATGCCGCCAGCATATCAAAGCGACGCGAGCCTTTGATCCCGCGCCGCGCCCAGTCTATCCCTGGTAGAGCACCCGTCAAGCGTCGGTCGTGTCCTCCGCCGCGCCACAGATGGCGAGCTGGTCACCCACCTGCAGCCCCGCCTCGGCGCACACCCCCGCTGGCAGCTCGATCACGTACCGTGCACCCCGGTACATCCGCCCGACGCGGCCCGGCGCCAGGCTGTGATCGATGCCCACCACCCGATCCTGCCCGTCCAGGTAAACCACGTCGATGGCATAGCACATGCCGAGCATGTGCACCGACGAACACGGCGTGATCAACAGGCCGTCCCCCGGCGCCAAGCCGCTGGTGCCCAGCAACCCTCGCAGCCGCGGCCAGAAGCGGGCCGCCACCCGCCCGTCGCGCACCAGCGTGGCGCCGCGCGCCGGCGCCGTCGCCCGGAACCGCTTCAGCTTGCCATGAGGTTTGGCCAACGCAGCTCCCTTCTCGAGCTAGGACGGCTCTCTCAGCCGGCAGCGTCCGCGCAGCGCCTGCGTCAACGCAGCGCCTGCGTCAACGCAGGCCCAGGATCGCCGCCGCCCCATCCTCGTAGACCAGCTCCCAGCGCCCATCCGCCCGCGCCGCCTCCAGCAGGTCGGGCTGCCGCTCCTTGTCCAGCAGCAGCAGGTTCACGCCATAGGCGCGCAGCCGCTCATACCAATCATAGCGCGCCGAGCTGGCCGCCAAATAGTCATCCCACTGCTCGGGCGGGTACAGCTCGATGCGGGTATCCACAAAGACGGGGATCTCCGGCGCGGCATAGATCAGATAGCTGCCATAGGCCTCGCTGTGAAAGGGCCGCACCTCGCCCTCGGCCGCCATCTCCCGCAAAGCCGCCACCGCCGCCACCGGCGTGTCCTTGCCCAGGTAAGGGTGCGCAGCGTCGATGGCCGGGTGCGGCAGATAGCCGCGCAGCCAGGGCCACGTCACGATGGCCGCCAGCCCCAGCAGACCGATGAGCGTGCGGTTCATCCACACCACCCCGCGCTGCTCGCGCTCCCGCCGGAACATGGGCACCTCAGCCACGGCCCGCGCCAGCATCGGCGTCGTCGCCAGGCCGTACCAGATCACCCCGCGCACGGCGATCAACGTCAGCCCGCCAAAGGCCAGCAGCAGCAAGGTCTCGCGTATGCTGGGGCGATGTCCGCGCCACAGCCAGAGGCTCACCAGCAACCCCAGATGCACCAGAAAGGCGATGCCCACGCCCTGCCGCGCGTTCAGCGGGGCGAACTCCATATTCAGATTGCGCGTCACCGGGTGTTGAGCGAACCCCAGCACATAGCCCACCATGCCCGTCCCCAGCGGCGTCGCCAGCGTCGCCGCCAGCGAGAGCAGCCCGACGGCCACCCAGGCCCACGGGAACGTGGCCCTCTTCCCCCAAAGCCACGTCCAGGCCGCCCGCGGCACCTGCGTCGCACGGGCGCGCAAGGTCGCGGCCGGGGGTGGGGGCTCCTCGCCCTCTGCCTCTCCTTGGAGCCACTGCCATAGCTGCGCCGCCACCTGAATACCCAGCGCCAGCAGCCCAAAGATAAAGCCGCCGTGCAGGTTCGCCCACAGAGCGAACCCCACCGGCAGCAACCAGGCCGCGCGCGGCACCTCCGCGTCGCCCGCAGGGCGGGCGTAGAGCACCGCCATCAAGGCGCCAAACAGCGCCACCGAGAGCAACTGCGGCCGAACCTGCCACGCGGGCGTCCCCACAATCATCCCCAGCAGCATGGCCAGCGCCGCCGCCCGCCGATTCGCGCCGGTATGGATCTTGGCTGCTCGCAGCGCCAGCCCATAGCCCACGAGGGTCAGCACGGCGCCGAACGCCACCAACAGGGCCACGCCACCTGCCCGATGCACGCCAGCGAGGATCACCTCAGCCAGCCACGCCTGGTAGACCCAGGGCGCGCCAGCTTGGGTGTAGCTAAAGAGGTCCACCTGGGGAATAGTGCGGTGGGCCAGCATCCACTCGCCGGCCCGCAGATGCCACCAGAGATCGTTGGGAGCGACCGACCCGGCGGTGAACACCACCCAGGTCATCACCAGGGCCGCGGCCACCCACACATCGGCCAGCGACCCGAGCAGCGGGGCGCACTCCCTGTCACGGCCCTGGTCGCAGAGCGGCATGCGGCGCGCCATGTATGGCGCCCTACTCGCCCACGGTTTCGTCCGAGGCCGCCGGCGCCCTGGTGGGGGCGCGACGATCATAGCGCTCCAGGTACATGCGGTCGAGCTGCCGATCGACCCACTCGCTCAGACGATCCGCCTGCTCACCCACCCAAAGGAGCACGTTCTCGGTGGCCTCGCGCGCCACCCACCGGCGGTAGACTGGCTCCAGAGCAAAGGCGCCCAGCCCCAGGACGACAATCACGGCAACGCCGATGAGAGCCGAACGCAGCGGCCTCAAGGCCCGCTGGTACACCTGGTCCACGGCCTGCGACGCCGTATCCATAGAGGCCCGCACCTCGCTCACCGTGGCCGGCACATTGGCGATGGCCAAGGCGCCCAACCCCAGCAGCAACCCCGTGTTCGAAATCAGCGACACGGGGATGGCCAGCACCCAAACCAGGGCCGCCAGCCCGGCCGCCGCGATCACGCCCAAGGCCAGCGTCCAGATGCCCAGCCGCAGCAGCCAACGCACGGTCGAATAGCCCACCGGCCAGGCCGGACGCTGCCGGATACCCCGCCAGGCTCCCAGGATGCCCCAAGAGACGCCCACCAAGACGCCGAACACCACCTGAGGCAGCTCGTCCCCGACCAGTCCCAGGCGACGCATCCAATCCGGCGACCAGATCGCCAGTTGCGCGATCAACGCCCCCAGCGCCGCCCCGAACACCAGGCCCAGGATGAGCCCCACGGCCGGCCGGATCACCCAGCGGTTCAGCCGATGAGGGGTGCCCACCACCCGCAAACGCGCCGGCACCTCGATGGGCGCCTCCGACGCGCTAGAGTCCACGAGAACGCTCGATTGGTGCGGCTTGCGCTGGATCGGCAGCGTCTCGCTGCTCGCCCACACCTGCAAGTCGGCCTTGCCGGTGAACTGGCTCGGCTCCACCCGCAGCCACGGCTCGCTGGTGCGCAGGCGCCCGAACAAATAGCCTCGACCTGGCTTTTTGCGAATGCGTACCCGCGCCGCGCCATCCTCGCCGGGCAAGAGATAGCCCAGATCCACCCGTCTTGGGCGCGCATCGAGCCCGGGCCGACGGACCAGCCCGGTGCCAACGAGGAACCGCTCCACGGCGATGCGCGGCTCGCCCTCACGCTCGCCGGTCGCCTCCCGCGTCAGCATCGCCAGATGGCGAGCCCCCTGATCGCGCAGCCACCGCTCGAGGGTGCCGTTGCGCAGGTGGTAGGCCCCGTCATCAGGGTGACGGTCGATGTGACGGACGGCCTCGCGAATGGTCCACACCTTGCGCCCGCCGCCGAACACGCCGCCGCTGCGAAAGACGAACGGCTGTGCTGCCTTTTGGCGGCTGGCCAATTCGCGCTCGCGCAGCGCCCTCGCCAGCTCGCCGACGGCCTCGCGGTCCAGCAAGTGGCCGCTCGCCACCCCGCGTATGGCCATGATCTCTTGGCTCAGGTTATCGACATGGACCGCCGGGGGATCCGTGGCGCCATACGTCTCGATCTGCGCGTCCGGCGAGGTCAGCACCAACAACGCATGAACCGGGATACTGCGGCGGGGGAACTCGTCGCGCATAAAGGCCCGCACAGCCCGCTGCCCACGCTGGGCCCGCGGCGCCGGGTTCGGAAAGCTGGTCCTCTGATCGACCTCGTCGACCACTTCCCAGTGGCCCACGCGCGCCGTATGCACATGGCCGGGCACATCCACCGCGGCCAGCACATAGAGGCCCTGCGGACCGACCACGACGGCATCGAGCTCCTCACCATAGATTCGCGGCTCTGTGACCACCGCATAATCATGCGTCAAAGCGTCTCGAAGCCGCCGACCAAGATCGTCCATGGTCTGCCAGTCATCCCCGTGCGTGACACCCGTGCCCCGCCGATCCGCCATGGTGCACTCTCCTATGCCAGGACCACCTTGTCGTCGATGAGGCGCTCTCGTACGAACCGCCCCACCGGCAGGAGATGAAAGTGGGCTGCGTCGAGCTCGAACTCTACATCCACCGCGTTGACGCCAGCGCGGTTCTTTTCAATGCTCAGCACCACCCAGTTGCGCATCGCCTGCGCTTGCGCCGGGTTGTACACCATATGCTCACGGCTGACGATATCGTACTTGCTGTTCAACACGGCGCCCACATCGGCCTCGTACTGGATCGCCGCCGAGCCCTCTAGATCGTGAAAGCGCATCCGCGCCGCTTGCAGGCCCCGCCGGTCGGCCGAGGCCAGGGCCAAGATGCGCAGCTCCAACGTCATGGCGATCTCTTTGAGGCCGTTGGCCAAATAGGTGACGTGCTCCATGCCCGGCGGGATGTGATCGCGAACGACAGGTATCTTTTGGAGATAATCCACCACCACCAGGGCGCGCTGCGCCCCAGATGCCGCCACGAGCTGGGCCCATTGACGTATCTGGTCCAGCCTGGTCTGATCGCCGCTGGCCTTGGCTAACGTCAGCCGCGGCGCGTAGCTCGACATCGAGGCCAGTAGCTTTTCATAGCGGCGGGCGCGTCGCAGGCGCGAGATCAAGCCAACCTTGCCAGAGCTATCGTAGGCCATCTCGGCCAGCTTGCGCAGCGTGAGCTGATCCTGCGGCTCCAGCGTCAAGGCGCTCTCCAGGCAAAGCAGCCGCGACAACAGATGCACCCGATCATGCTCGTAGCAGATATAGAGCGCCGCATCGGCCTCGCTGGCCGCGGCCACGTTACGGGCCG
>Ga0334888_1003371_pt1 | contig 15888 bp, 10 predicted proteins | sample GraSluR1_MG_FD_207227 | JGI IMG/M metagenome (GOLD analysis project Ga0334888, IMG submission 207227) | Sludge microbial communities from methane-producing bioreactor in Wageningen University, Netherlands - Granular Sludge_3_08-R1 | ecosystem: Engineered > Bioreactor > Anaerobic > Unclassified ...
GGGCCATGGCCCGCCCCAGCCGCACGGTGCCGCCGGCCTCTACCTGGGGCGGCGGCAAGACGCTGCCCTCTAGCACGTCCTGCAGGCGCATCAGGCTGTTGAGGGCCTGCGGCTTGAAGGTGGGCGCCGCCTTGACGATGCAACCGCCCCGCTGGCGGAAGAGGTTGAGCAGCAGCGCCTCCACCTGGGCGGCGGTCTCGTTCTTGCCGGCCTGGCGGCTCATCATGACGGCGATGGTCAGCCCGCGTCGCTGGAGCACCGCATCCACGATGGCCTGGGCGGGCGCCACCTGATAGGGGCGCAGTGGCCGCCGCAACGCCCGCCGGCTGAACAGTGCCGCATCGGTGAGGGTACGGGCGATCTCTAGCCGGAGACGGTCGCCATCGACTCTGCCGCTCCCCCTAGGCATCGGCATCGGCGGCCTCCTCGGCGGTCAGCAGGTCGTGGAGCACCGCCTCCACCAGGCCGTCGGGCTGGGCGGCCTGGACGGGCCCCAGCAGTTCGCGGCGGGCCTTGACGAGGTGCGCGATCCGCGCGCTGATCCGCTCCCACGCCCGCAGGCAGTCGCCCGGGCGGATGCGCAGCCGCTTCAGGGCGCCGGCGGCATCATCGGTGTCGTCGCGGCCCTTGAGCTCCTTGGCCCACTTGGCGAACTCGTCCCGCGCCTCCAGCAGGCGCTGCAGCTCGGCGTCGATCAGAGCCACGTCGTCCAGCAGGCCCTGATCGCGCATGGGCCCCAGGGCGTCGGCCGCGGCCTGGTTCTCGCGGCCCACCATCTTTTGGTGGGCCACGCAGAGCAGCCCGCCCCGCATAGCCCACGCCCGGCAATCGCGGTAGATACAGCGCCGCCCACGCCGCTGGTCGTCCTCCATGATCCCGCACCTCCCAGAATAGAACGTTTGTTCTATTCCAAGATAGCGCAAAAGGGCGCGGATGGCAAGGGGAGAATGTACGCCGGGGTGAACGTGGAAGGCCCTCGCGGCCTTGCCTCGCACCCTCTAGCCTAGTAGACTGACCCTGGTTTGGTGCATGAGAAGAGGAGGTACCCGATGCCGTTCACCTTACAGCTCGGCGAAAAGGCGCCTAGTTTCAAGCTGCCCGCTACCGATGGCAAGAGCTACGCCCTGGCCGATTTCGACGACGCCGAGACCCTGGTGGTGTTCTTTACCTGCAATCACTGCCCCTTTGTGCTGGGGTCCGACGAGATCACCCGGGCCACAGCGCTAAGGTACGCGCCCCACGGCGTCCGGTTCGTGGCCATCAACGCCAACTGGGTGGGCGTGCACCCCGAAGATAGCTGGGAGCAGATGGTGGCCCGCATGGAGGAAAAACAGTTCCCCTGGGTCTACCTGCACGACGAATCCCAGGACGTCGCTCGGGCCTATGGCGCCCTGCGTACGCCCCACTTTTACGTGTTCAGCCGCGACCGCAAGCTGGTCTACACGGGGCGCGGCGTGGACGAGCCGCTGGATGCCACCAAGGTCACCGTCAACGACCTGGATAGGGCCCTGGCCGATCATCTGACCGGCAGGCCGGTCTCGGTGCCATTGACCAACCCCATCGGCTGTAACGTCAAGTGGATCGGCCAAGACGAGCACTGGATGCCCGAGGACGCCGTCAACCTGGTCTAGCGGTTGGGATAGGGACATCTACGACCAATCGGCACGGAGGGCGGATCCGTGCGCGAACTGCCGCGCCGGTATCCGCCGCTACACACCCGTGCTATCGACTGAGGGCACGGCCTCCCGGGCCCAATGCCCCTACTCGTCGGCGTGGCCCTCCTGCCACGCCCCCAGGATCCCCTCCACCCGCGCCCGCAGCCCCCGCCACCAGTTGGGCACCCGCTGGCCCCAGAACTCTTTGGCGCCCAAGACCGGCACGGCGATGGCATACGCCGCCATCCGCCGGCCCACCACCGGCACCAGGCGCAGCGCGGTGATCCCGAACAGCAGATAGATCGGCGCCTGAAACAGCACCCCGTAGGGCCGCGGCACCCCGCCATTGCGCCAGAACACCACCGACCAGGCCCCCAGATGCAGCAGCGCCACCCACGCCGAGACGAAACCCGCCATGGCCAGGTAGATCAGCGCGCTGGCCCCCACCAGGATGTCGATCTCTAGATCCTTGGAGCCCAGCCAGCCGCCCACCTGGCCGCTCTTGCGCGCCAGCGGCCCGTCCAGCACGTCCGAGATCCACGCCGCCAGCAGCAACCCCGCTGCCAAGTGCAGCCCCTCTGCGCCAGCGAACAGCGCCAATGCCAGAATCGCGACCGCCAACACAATCCGCAGGGCCGTGAGTCCGTCCGCCATCACCTTGGCCCAGTGCATGTCGCTCACCTCCCACTCGCCGCAGCCTGTAGCCTTGCGCATCCAGTATACCATGCCCACCACCACCCCGTCAGAATAGCTGCAAACCAGCACCCAATTCACGCCAATTCGGCGGAAGCCCTTGCCAAGCCTACGTAAATGGCTACAATGGCTGCGCCTGGGGGCGCCGGCTCACTGCCGGCGAGGTTCACGACCGCATAGGGTCGAGCGCTGGGGGGCGCCGACCAAATAAGCAAGGGGCACCCGATGGAGGGTCTTGCTCGTCGCCAGAGCTGGGCTGGCATCCGCGACATCGTGCGCCAATGGCGTTTGATGGGTCCCTGTATGTTTTTGGCCGCGCGCTATCGGCGCCTGATCGGCGCCGACGCGGCCTTTTGTGTCGTCCGTCGCGCCGATGGCCCCTTCCAGATCGTCTGGTGGGATCCGCCCGAGGCCGCCTGGGGCCCCATCGAATGCACATGGAACCCGGCCGACGGCCCGCCCATCAGCCTGGATCCCCTCTGCCAGCCCGCCATCGATCGCCTCGTCGCCGCCGTCGATCAGGGCCTCGCCGCTGACGCGATTCTCCGCACCCGCTCCAACGCCCAGCCCCAGCGCTGGTGGCGTTGCTGGGCGATGCCATTCGCGCCCCAGCGCCACGGGCGACGGCAATGCGTCATCGGCCTGCTGCGCGACGTCACCGCCGCCAAAGAGCGCCACGACCGCGCCCAGGCCGTCCAGCGCGTGTCGGTCCTGGCTCTCTCGGGCCGCGACATCGCCCACATCTGCCGTGGCCTGCACCGCACCCTGGCCGAGCTCATGCCCGTCCGTGGCTGCGCCATGGCCCTGCTGGATGAGCGACAAGCCCGGCTGCGTTTTGTCCATTGGGAGCACCCCACGATGGCCTGGCCCGCCGAGCTTGATCTGATCGACGCCGGCCCGCTGCGCGACATTGTCCGGACGGCGCGCTCCCAGCTTCTATCCGGCGACCAACTGGCGGCCGCAGCGCAAGGTGTGCCCGCCCTCATCGCGGGCGATGCCGGCAGTTGGCTAGCCGTCCCTTTGGCGGATTCCTGCGGCGTCCTCGGTGTCGTCTGCATCGACGCTGGGCCCGGGCAACGTCCCCTCAGCCAGGCGGACCGGGACACGCTGGCCATGGTGAGCAGCCGCCTGGCCCGCATTGTCCGCTTCCGTGACGCCGAAGCCGAGCGCCAGCGCAACACCCACGCCCTGGCCACCCTACTCGAGATCTCGCTGAGCATCAGCGCGCCGGGCAGCGTGGACGACGTCCTTCAGGCCGCCGCCGACGCAGCTCGCAACCTCACCCAGGCCGACGGCGCCTCCATCAGCCTGATAGAACCCGATGGCGAGCACCTGGTCACCCGCGCCGTCTCGGGCAACTTGGCTCTAGGGCAGATGACGCCCATCGATGTGGGCGCCCGTGGTCGAGCGATCTCCAGCGGACGGCCCTTTATGGTGGACGATTATACCCGGTGGCCCGGGCGCTGGCCCTATCACCAAGAGGGCCAGTTCGGGCGGGTGCTGGCGGTGCCGCTCAAGGTGGGCGATCGCCCCCTCGGCACGCTAGGCGTGGCCGATCGCATCGCCCGCGGCTACTGGCGCCATGAGGAAGTCCGCCTCCTGACCATGTTCGCCGCCCAGGCCGCCCTGGCCATCGAAAACGCCTCCCTGCTCGAACAGGCCCGGCACGACGCGGCCCTGCGCGCCCGCCTGCTGGACGAGGTCAACCACCGCGTCAGGAACAACCTCTCGGCCGTCATGGGGCTGTTATACGCCGCGCGGGAGGGCCTCGCCCGAGACCCCGATGCCGTCATCGACCGCCTCAACGAGACCACCAGCGCTGTCCGCGGCCTGGCCGAGGTCCACGCCCTGCTCTCGGCCAACGCCTGGCAGCCCATCTCCCTGGCCCAGTTGGCCGGCACCGTGGTCCGCTCGGCCGTAGGCGCCGGCGGCCGCCGCCTGGCCCTGGCGCTGGACGTCCGCCCCTCCGAGGTGCGCGTCAACTCCGACCAGGCCCAGACCCTGGCTCTGATCCTGAACGAGCTGGCCACCAATAGCGTCAAGCACGGCGCCGCCACTCGCGGCAACCTGGCTATCGCGGTGTGGGCGGAGGAGACATCCACCGGCATCCGCCTCACTTATACCGATGACGGGCCGGGCTGCGATCCCGCTGCCTATGGCGCGCCGGGCACCATCGGCTCCCGCCTGGTGCTGGATCTGGTGCACGACCAGCTCGGCGGCAGCGTGACCATCGGTCGCCAGAATGGATTCACGGCCGAGATCACCTTTCCTCATCCGCGCCCCCACCAGCGCGTTTTCACGCAATCTTGACGTCGCGCCCGTCGCTGGCGACTATACTCACCTTGCTGGTGGTGTCGTTGCGCCCGGGCGCATGGTGCGCCCGACCTACGCGCCTTCCCGGCGTGGCGTTCGTGCCGCACGGGAGAGGATCGCGCGCGGTCGAGCCCGCGACGCCGTGAGAGGAGCCCACCTCCATGCCCCAATCCACGACCAGGCAATCTCGCCACGATGGTGCCGCCGCCTGCCCACCTATCCAGATCGATCGGCACCAGCGGCTGCTGGCCATCGGTCACCAGCTCAACTCGAGCCTGGAGCCCGACCAAGCCCTCGATGCCATGGTGCAAGGCGCCCGGGAGCTGCTCCAGGCCAGCATCGTCGTGATCTACCACCGCCCCAGCGATAGCCAGATCCTCGAGCCCGTTGCCGCTGCCTTTTCCAGCCCGGGCAACCGTCCGCAGCCGACGGTGCTGCCACTGGAGGAGGGCCTGCCCGGGCGAGCCCTCCGTGAGGCCGGCCCCGTGGCGCTGCCCCCCAGCGGCGCCGATCCTGCCCGCTTGGCGATCCCGCTGGAGATACACGGCGAGCGCCGGGGCGCCTTGTACGCCTGCCGCCCCGCCCCCTTTGGGCAGGCGGATCTCATGGCGGCCGAGGCGCTGGCCATCTATGTCGCTGCAGCCCTGCACGCCGCCCGCACCCACGCCCACCTGCGCGAACGCGAACGGGCCCTGGGCCAACTCAGCGACGCCCTCCAGGAAGGGGTGTGGCGGGTGGATGCGCAGGGCAACACCGTTTATGTCAATCCGCGTTTGGCCGCCATGCTCGGCTATCAGCCCCACGAACTGCGAGGGCGTCCCGTCACCGACCTCATGGACGCGCAGTCGGCCATCGAGAACAGCGACACCAGACGCCGCCGCCGCGCGGGCCAATCCGATCGTTACCGCTGCACCCTGCTCCACCGCGACGGGACCCCCGTGCTCGTCGAGATCGCTTCTGGCCCCCTCTATAATAGCAGGGGCGCCTACGACGGCGCGCTGGCCGCCGTTACCGACCTCACCGAGCGGCTGGCGTGGATCGACCGTCTGCGCACCAGCGACGCGCGCTTCCGCAGCCTCTATAACGAGATGCCCAGCGGCAGCCTGATCTACCGCGCCGTGGACGACGGGGCCGATTTCGTCATCGTCGATGTCAACCGCGCCGCTCAAGAGATGGATGGCTACCGCGCTGAGGATATCGTCGGGGGGCGCGTCAGCGCCCTGATGACGGCCGCCCTCAAGAACGTGCTGCTGGAGCCGCTCCGCCGCGTTTGGCGCACGGGCCAGCCCGAACGGGTGGACGCCTTTTACTGGGAGAGCGAGCAGGCGCGCGGCTGGCGCCAGAACCAGGTCCTGCGCCTGCCCAGCGGCGAGGTGGTGACCGTTTTCAACGACGTCACCGCCTCCATCGAGGCTCAGCGCGCTGCCGACCGCCACGCCCGCCTGCTGGACGCCATCGTCCATGTTCAGCAGGAGGCCCTGACCTGTGAAAACGAAACCCAGGTGGCCGAGGCCGCGTTGCACGCCGCCGAAGAGCTCACGGGCAGCGCCTACGGCTGGATGGCCGAGTTTGGCCTCGACGGAACCGTCACCGCCCTGGGCGTCAGCGCAGCGGGCTGGGCCGCGTGTGAGATCCCCACCGCGCAAGCGGAGGCCAGCCTGCGCGGCCAGGTCCTACGCGGCGTCCGCAAGCTGGTGCTGGAGCAAGGGCAGACAGTCTTGATCGATGATGCCGCCACCGACCCCCGCGTCGGCGCCATGCCCGCGGGGCACCCGGCCGTGTATAACCTGCTGGCTGCGCCGATCCGCGAAAAGGGCGCCGTCCAGGGGCTGCTCGCCGTCGGCAACAAACCCGGCGGCTATGACCAGGACGACGTTCAGGCGCTGGAGGCGCTGGCCGCCGCCTGCGGCCAGGCCCTGCTGCACTTGCGCGACGAGATCGCCCTGCGCCGCTCCGAGGAGACGCTGCGCGTGCTGCTGGATGCCCCCGATGATCTGACCGCGCTGCTGGACACGCAGGGCCACCTCCTGGCCATGAACCAGGCCGCCAGCGCCTTTTTGCGGCGGCACCAGGGCTTTTCGGGCGACGAGGCCATCGGCCAGTGCGTGTGGAACCTGCTCCCCTCGCCCGTTGGTGCACTCCGCCAGCAAGTGCTGGACCAGATCCTGGCGCTGGGTCAATCTTTGACCTGGCAGGACGAACTCTATGGCATTCCCTTTGAGAACACCGCCTACCCCATCTGCGACCCCGACGGACAGGTCGCTCGCATCGCCTACATCGGGCGCGACATCACCGACCAGCGGCGGCAGCAGCGGGCTCGCGATGCGCGCCGCCGCGCCCTGGAGCGGCTGCATCAACTGGCCCTGGAGCTGAACCAGCCCCAGCCCGTGGATGAGCTCAACCAGCGCATCGTCTGTGGCGCTACCACCATGGTTCAGGCCGATCGCATCGCCCTCGCCCACCTGGATCCCGCCACAGGCCATCTGCATCTCGTGGCTTCGATCGGTTTTGGCCTGCCGGACGGCACGCCGATCCCCGCGGGCGAGGGCCTGTGCGGCTGGGCGGTGCGCGAGGACCGGGCCGTCCAGGTGGATGACTATGCCGCGTGGGAGGGCGCGCTGCGCGTCTATGCGGAGCGGGGGCTGCATCGCGCCCTGGGCATCCCCCTGAAGGTGGGCGACGAGGTCATCGGCGCCCTGGCCATCGGCTGCTCCGATCGCACAGGCCCGTTTGCGGACGAAGAGGTTCAGCTCCTCTCGCTCTATGCCGCCCAGGCCGCCCTGGCGCTGCAGAACGCCCGCCTCCTGTCCGAGGCCCGCGCGACCGCCAGCGCCAACCTACGTATGGCCCAGGAGATCAACCACCGCGTCAAGAACAACCTCTCGGCCGTGCTGGCGCTGGTCGAGGGAGAGCGCACCGCAGCCCGCGATGACCCCCATGCCGTTGCGTCCCTCCAGCGCCTCTTGGGGCGCATCCGTGGGCTGGTCACCGTCCACAACCTCCTGGCCGCCAGCGATTGGGAGGTCGTCTCGCTGCCACGGCTCTTGCCCCAGGTGGTCGGCAGCGTCGCCCGCGCTGTGCCGCGTGACAAAAACCTCAGCGTATCGTATGATTGCGACGAGATCACCGTCTCCGCCGACCAGGCCCGCGCCGTGGCGCTGATCGCGAACGAGCTGGCCACCAACGTGGTCAAGCACGCCATGGCCGAGCGCTGCCAGGCCCAGCTCCGAGTCCGCGCTCGCGCCGCCAGGGGGCGCGTCCGCCTGTGGATGTGGGATGACGGCCCGGGCTGCCCGCCAGAGGCCCTGAACGGCGAGGGGTTGCAGCTCGTGCGCGACCTGGTCCGCTCCGAGCTGCGCGGTCGTCTGCGCACCCGCAGCGCCGATGGTCTCTGTGTCACCATCCTGTTTCCGCTAGCGCAGCCGCGCCCGAGGGAGGATGCACATGCCCAAGGCTAGACGGATCCTGGTGGCCGAGGACAACACCCTGGTGCGCCGCCTCATCTGCTCGCTCCTGGAGGAGACGGGCTACCTGGTGGCAGGCCAGGCCGTGAACGGCCACGAGGCCGTCCGCCTCACCCACGAGCTCCACCCCGATGCGGTCCTCCTGGATCTCGAGATGCCCGAGCTGGACGGCATCGCCGCCGCCCAGGCCATCGCCGCCAGTTGCCCAACGCCCGTCGTCGTCCTGACCGCCTATGACGCTCCCGAGCTGGTGAACCAGGCGACCGATGCGGGGGTGGGGGCCTATCTGGTCAAGCCGCCCGACGGCGATGCTCTCGATCGCTCCATCGCCATCGCCGTGGCCCGCCATCACGACATGATCGAGCTGCGTCGCCTCAATCAGGAGCTCCGCGACACCCTGGACGAGGTGCGGCGCCTGCGCAACATGCTGCCCATCTGTGCATCCTGCAAGAGGATCCGCAGCGACGACGGCTACTGGCAAGACGTGGCCGACTATTTGCACGAACACGCCGCCCTGGACTTTACCCACGGCATCTGCCCCGATTGTCTCGCTCGTTTGTATCCCGATCTAGGAGAGGAGGAGTCCTCGGATGGCTAGGCCGCGGCGCATCATCACTGCTCGCTCGCCACTATCGACGCCCCTGGTTCCCAGGGGGATGGCGGGCATCACCCTCACCACCGCTTGCGTCCTGATCCTGCTCTTGTGGCTGCTGCACCCGCTGATCGTGGCCCCCGCATGGCCCGATCTTGGCTATCTGGAACTCGTGCTCACGGCCATACCGCCCGAGGCCCTGATGGTGCGGCTGCTGATCACCGCCGTCCTGATTCTGTACGGCCTGGTGGGCGCCGCCGTGGTACGGCGGGCCGCCCAGCGCACCGTCAACCAGGCCGCCCGCGAGGCCCAGGCCCTCTTTGACGGCCTGGGCGATCCCTTGGTCTGCTGCGACCGTCAGCTCGATATCCTCTGGGCCAACCAGGAGGCCGCCGCCCTGGCCCAAGCCACGCCCGAGGAGCTAGTGGGGCAGCGCTGCTATGCCGCCCTTTACCGCCGCGACGCGCCCTGCGAGGACTGCCCCGCCCTCGCGACCCTGGTCACGGGCCAGCCGGGCCAACGCCTTATGGAGTTGGACAACGGCCAAGCGTACCTGGTGCGCACCCACGCCCTGACCAGCGAGGATGGCCAGATATGGGGCGTCATCGAGGCGGGCCACGAGGTCACCGAGCTCCACCAAGCCCTTGATCAGGCCGAGGAGCAGATGGCGCTGCTCGATTCGCTGGTAACCACCATCCCCCAGCCCATGGCCTACTGCGACGCCGATGGCCTGGTGCTGGGCTGTAACACCGCCTTTGCCGAGATGATCCTCGGCCGCCCCGCCCACGACGTCCGCGGCCTGCATGTCCGCGACCTGCGCGCCGACCTGCCCGAACCCCTGCTGCAGGTCTGCTGCCCTGGCGGCGCCGCGCACACGCAGCCCGACGAGCCCAGCCAACTCACTGTCGCCTGTGCCGATGGCATCGAGCGGCGTTTCGAGCTCTATGCCCGCGCCTTTGGGCCTGCGGGGCGGCTGCCGGGCGGGCGCCTCCTGATCATGCAAGATATCACCGCCATGCAGCGAACCCAGGATAACCTGCGCGAGCGCAACACCCTGATCGAGGCCATGCTCGCCCACCTGCCCGTGGGGGTGGCCGTCTATCAGGCCAGCACAGGCCAGCTACGCTACTCGAACCCCCTCTATGAAAGGCTGGCCGGCTGGCAAAAGGCCGACGGCGTCCCCGTCGAGTCGCTTTTCCGCGGCGTCTATGGTCGCGAACCCTATCAGCATGCCATCCGCCAGCGCATCCTGGCCGAGATGCCACCGGAGCAGAACGGCCGCTGGCGCCGCGCCGAGACGGTGGACGCCGAGGGAGCCCGCCGCGTGCTCGAGCTCATCCGCCTGCCGCTGCTGGAGGAGGACCTGGTGCTGGCCCTGGCGCGCGACATCACCGGGCAGGTCGCCGCCGAGCAGCGCCTAGCCCATTCCCGCGCCCATTATCGCCAGCTCGTCCAGGCCCTGGGCGAGGGCGTCTGGTTGCTGGACAATGACGGCGTCACCACCTTTGCCAACCCGCGCATGGCGGAGATGCTCGGCACCACCGAGCACGAGCTAGTGGGCCGCCCCGCCTGTGACCTGGCCCCCAACGGCGACGCCCAACGCCTGGAGGAGGCCATCGCGGCCCTGGGCAGCGCCCACGCCCCCGACGAGATCGAGCTCTCGCTGTGCCGCCGCGACGGCTCCACCCTGCTGGCCCGCGTCCTCTTGCGCCCCGCCGTGGACGAGGATGGCCAGCAGACGGGCGTCATCGCCGCCGTCTCGGACATCACCGAACCGCGCCGCCTGGAAGAGCAGATGCGCCGCGTCTCTCGCATGGAGGCCGTGGGACGGCTGGCGGCGGGCGTCGCCCACGATTTCAACAGCATCCTGCAGGTGATCAACGGCACCGCCGAGCTGCTGCTGCTGGACGCCCCCTCCGACCACCCGTGGCGCGAGGACGTCCACCAGATCCTCCACGCGGGGCGCGAGGGCGCCGCGCTGACCTCTCAGCTCCGCCTGCTCTCGCGCGAGCACGAGGTGGAAAAGCATCCCGTCAACCTGGGCAAAGTGGTCCACGAGCGCGAGGACCTGCTGCGGAGGCTGTTGCCCGAGAGCATCACGCTGCAGGTCGAGCAAGATGGCCCGTTGCCCTTGGTGCTGGGCGACCCCGTCCAGCTCGGGCAGGTGTTGCTGAACCTGGTCGCCAACGCCCGCGACGCCATGCCCGACGGCGGCACGCTCTATGTGCGCACCCGCGCCCACCAGCAGAATGAGCCCGGCCAGAGCGCCTTTGGGCAGATGCGGCCCGGCCGCTATGCCTGCCTGGAGGTCACCGATAGCGGCAGCGGCATCCCCCGCGAGCTGCAACCGCGCATCTTTGAGCCCTTTTTCACGACCAAGGTCCCCGAAGAGGGCACCGGCCTGGGGCTTTCGCAGGTGTATGGCATCATCCAGGCGCTGAACGGGCATGTGACCTTTGAGAGCACCCAGGGCCAGGGCACCGTCTTTACGGTCTACCTGCCCGAGGCCGCCGAGGACGAGGCGATCCCCGAGAGTCGCAGCGCCTCCGCCCGCACCGTCGCGGGCCAGGAGACCGTCCTCATCGTGGAGGACGACGCGGGCGTGCGCAGCCTGGCCTCGCGGGTGCTGACGCGGCTGGGGTACCGCGTGCTCACCGCCACCGGCCACCGCGGGGCCATGGCCCTGGCCCGCGACCACGCCGGGCGCATCGACCTGCTCCTGGCCGACGTGGTGATGCCCGATGGCAACGGCCCCGTCGTCGCCCGCGACCTGCAGAGCCAACTGCCGACGCTAAAGACCATCTTTATGTCCGGCTATAACCGAGAGACCCTCGATCACAGCCTGCAAGGCAGCCCCGAGGCGCCGCTGCTGAGCAAGCCCTTTACCGCCGAGCAGCTCGGGGAGGCCGTTCGCGCGGCGCTGGACGCCGCCCCCACCCCAGTGCAGACCTGAGCCGCGCGGCTTGACTTGGCTGAGCCCTGGCACGGCGGGGGGCCAGAATGGGCAGTGGCAACCCAGAGGGCGCCAGCGAACGCCGCAGCAGGAGGCAGGAGCCATGTCAACGGATACGATCACCATGGCGCCGCATCATTATGTCGATATCCTCATCAGCTATGGGGCGGGGGCGCGGACGTTCGCGCCGCACCCCTATGGCCACGCGGTGCACACGCTCTCGGCCCGCATCCTGGAAGAGCCCGACGTGCCCATGCGCCTGGGATTCTGCCCCGACGGCATCTGCACGCCGTGCCGCTTTTATGATGGGGCCCGCTGCAACGACATCTTTCCGCCCGAGTTCGCGCCCGCGGCCCCCCGCGCCAAGATGGAGCTGAACCGGATGCTGGACCTGCGCTGGTACGAGCGGCTGGGGGCCCGGCCGGGGGATACCTTTACGGCGCGGGGCCTGGCAGAGCGCATCCGCGAGCGGATGGGCGAGACGGCCGATATCTACCGCGAGATCCACACCGACGAAGAGTGCGCCGAACGGCAGGCGAACCTGGTCCGGGGGATCGCGGTGGTGATGGAGCGGTAGGGGAGCGACGGGGAGGTGGCGCGGGCCAGGACGCGCCGCGGGCAAAATGGGTTCGTTCCGCAAAAAAAGTATGGTGCGAGGGTTGGGGGCCCGCAAGGCCGGGGTTGCGCGAGAGGGCGCGAGCGGCCATGGCGGGCTCCTTTCGGTGGGTAGAATGTTTGTTCTATTGTAGCGGAGGAGAGGGGAGGGCGTCAAGGGGCAGGCTTTCACGGGGGGGAATGGGGGGGGCGGCATGCAGAGGACGAACACTCGCGCATCGGAATGCGCAGAGGTTCGTCCCTACCGGACCTCCTCCGTGACCGCCGTCACCCGCCCATTTTGACGCATAGACGACCTTGCGACGGGGGAAACACCGCGATACAATGAACCTGTCAGCGAAGGAGAATATAATGAAATTAGCAGCATTTGATCTGGAAACTGCCAAGGTTCTCCCTGAAAGAGTCGACGACATCAAACGATATGCACCTCTGGGCATCAGTTGCGCTGCCCTAGCATTCAGCGACGGCAGAGCCCCGATCACCTGGAAGGGCATGCCCCAGATGAGCCCGCTCGAATGCCAGGATCTCGTCCGCGACCTGCAGCGCATGGTCCGAGAAGGCTACACCCTGCTCACCTGGAATGGTTGTGCCTTTGACTTTGAGGTGGTGGCCCAGGAGTCTGGCCTGGTGGAGGAATGCGCCGCTCTGGCACTGGACCATGTGGACCTGATGCTGATCGTCACCTTTACCAAGGGCTGGTACGTGTCGCTGGAGAAGGCGCTCCAGGGCGCTGGCATCGCGGGCAAGGTCAAAGCACTGACGCTGTCCGATGGAACGCGCATCCACGACATGGCCGGCAGCAAGGCGCCCCAGTTGTGGGCCCAGGGCGAGCATGCCGCCGTGCTCGAGTACCTGACCGCCGACGTTACCCAGTTGCTTGAGTTGGCCAAGGTCGTATCCGAGAGAAAAGAGATCCGGTGGCAGGCCAACACGGGGCGCCCGCAGTCGGTGGCGCTACCGCGATTCCTGACGGTACGAGAGTGCTTTGGCATCCCAGAGCCCGACGTGTCTTGGATGACCGACCCACCCACCCGCGCCCAGTTCGTTAGCTGGATGCCTGCGGGGCAGCGGAGGGGGCTGTAGGCCCGCGGTGAGATGTGTGTAGGGGTAAGGGAGCGCGGCCTTCGCGCTCCGTGAGTTGCGACGGGGACGGCGCTCATCAGGATATCCAAGCGTTCTGCCTGAACAGCTCAATTTCTTCGGGTTGTACCACCTCTTCACTGTCCAATACCGATCCCACCTTGATCTTTGATACGTCCAGCGCTTTCTTCAGATCATTGCTTGAGATCCATCCGCTTTCCCACAGATCAGGAGCTTCACCATTCACGATCTTGCAGATTCGCTCATCACTCTCATACGTGATACCAACCGATTCCGGATGCGTCACCCGCTGCAACCAGATTTCCAGGTAGCCGTTATATGGAACTCTGGACACCTTTTTACGAACTTTGTCCCATAAATAGTGTTTGTTCTCTCTTGTTGAGGCACGTGAGATGAGATGACTCAGGATGGTGGCGACGGCTGGAAAGACGCTTGGGGAAACGAATCCAATGTCCGTTGCGATGGCAACCTGAACCTCCAGATCGTCAGGTCGTGCACTGTCCTTGGCAAGCTCGTCAGTGAAATCGCTGAGCAGTCTTCGGAGTGCCCCACTATTCGGGAAACGCTGCCCAAACGCATGCAGCCGCAAGAGCTGTTTCTGGATCGTCGCTGCATTCGCGTCGCCTAGGTCCTGCAACCCAATCCCTGCCAGCTTGTCAGGCTTGATGGAGCCCTCAACGACATTCCTACACAAACGAGTCTTGGTCACCCCGAGGCTCATCCCTACCGACCGTAGTTGATCGCTTACGATCTTCAGTATGCTTTCGGCTTGATCGTCGCTGTTCGCGAATATCCTGTAGTCGTCACGGTATCTGAGGATGCGGAAATCGGTTGGTTGACCTAACTCGGAACAGATCTGTCTATCGACATACCCAAGAACAATTTCCGCCACAAAGTCCATCAAGACCGAGCCCTGCACAATCCCGTTGGTCTGCCCATACCGACCTTCTTGGATGTGTAAATCGATATCGTTTCCTAGCAGAGAGAGATCTCCCTTACGCGCCTTCGCTTCTTCCAGACCATGAATCGCCCAGGGAATGCTGTGCGTATACAGAGACCCATAGCAGTCCATTACATCAGTATGGAGAACGTGGCTGAACTCCAAAGAGTAGGCTAGAGATCTCTGCTCAACAGTGTGCCACCAACTTCTAACCTGCTCTGCCGCATCTTTCTGATTGTTGCAGGACCGAACAGGAGCACTGCAGCAGTCAACAGCACCCCCCTCAGACTCTGACAGTCGCCCTCTTATATGCTCCCAGTTCTCGGGAACACATATCAGATTGACCAGGGAAACATAAACCGCCGGGTGGATCAGTTCGAGTGGACGCCAAGCGAGCTTGCCATCCTTGTTTGCTGTGAGACTGTAGTTCACACCTGCATACCGGCTCGGATTCTCCGACTTGAACCCACGATAGCTCCTCCCGTTTAGTACCGCCGCGACGTCGGTCAGAATCGGCTCGAAGCTGATGTAATCCGGCATATCTTGCTTGAAGTAGCTACTCCCCGTAAGGAAGTGCTCCTTTGCTTCTTCACAAGAGAGGTCAATCAGTCTTTCCATGTGCTCACCTCGGGCTGCTTCTCTGAACCAGAAAAGACCGGCTCGCGAGCCGACGGATTCCAGGTCCCCGGGCGTGTCCCTGATCCGTAATCATCTGCGATTCGATCTGGACATGCGACCACGACCAATCTACCAAGAGTCGCCCCATAGAGCAATGTACACGAATGTAGCTCCACCTACAAGGGCCAGCTCGCAGAATAGATAGTCTCTGCTCTTGCAGAGCGCGCAAAGCCATTCGGCGCCGGGGACGGCGCAGGGCACAACATGTTGTGCCCCTACCAGGTCACCACGTGTGCAGGGGCTGCCTAACCACGCGCAGCGGGCGACGTGCCGCGTCAGGTGTAGGGGCACACGGCAGGGCTGCGGGCGATGACAAGCATCGCCCCTACGACATCCTGCCGCTTATTGCGGTTTGTTGCGGTAAGGGCGAACCTTGTGTTCGCCCTATGAAGCACACGTCAGTGCCAACGCCTTGCGTGGCAAACCGTGCACCTAGACCCTGGGGGCGAACACGGCCTCGCAGACGAGGGGCGCGGCAGACTGCGCACAGGTTCGCCCAGACGTAGGCGCGGACGCCAATCCGCGTCCGCTTCCGCCGCGCGGTATGGAAACCGCGGCTACGGGGATGCATCCCTTGCAGCGCCGGGGACGGCGCAGGGCACAACAGGTTGTGCCCCTACCAGGTTGGCGCACTTGACACCCCTCCCCAACGCTGCTACACTCTCCCCCATCATGAGCAGAGCAAGCAGCACTCTCCAACCCGCGCAGGCGACGGCTATCGTCATCAAGCGCAAGGCCAAGAAGGAGCCGGACATCGCGTTCGGATAGCTTGCTCTTCCCTGGCAACGGCGCACAAACGGGCAGCACTCCGAACGGGAGAACCGCTGGCCGTTTTTTTGTGCCTTGGAGTCATCACGAGTCAACAGGAGGACCCTACCATGCAG
>Ga0334888_1003372_pt1 | contig 15887 bp, 11 predicted proteins | sample GraSluR1_MG_FD_207227 | JGI IMG/M metagenome (GOLD analysis project Ga0334888, IMG submission 207227) | Sludge microbial communities from methane-producing bioreactor in Wageningen University, Netherlands - Granular Sludge_3_08-R1 | ecosystem: Engineered > Bioreactor > Anaerobic > Unclassified ...
GGAAGGGTAAGCGGCCATAATTAGTTAATACGCTATCACTTATCTAGTTCGCGATCAGGACTTCAGGAGCTTCGATGAGTCCCATTGAGCGGAGCATGTGTCCTCAAGGCAAGACAGAAACGCGTGCTCGGGAGTGGCTCCAATTCCGCTCTCAAGGTATCCTCACGATTTGGGTTTCGTGTCCTCTTGGCCTGCGCTAGGATGATGTCGGACACCGGACCGCCAGATAGTCCGCAAGTGTGCGATGTCGAGGTGGTTTCGTCTCGCGTCTGCCGACTGTTTGTTAGCAGGAGAGAGGAAAACGAATGATACACAATACCATTTCGTCGCGTCCGAGCCGCACCACCGGTCTGGCAGTCGCTGCGATCTTTCTTCTCTTTGTCGGGCTCGGCGTATTCGCCTACTTCAGCGAGAAAAGCCAGTCCGCCGCTACGGCCGAGACCGGCGTGACTTTGCTCAACGTTTCCTACGACGCGACGCGCGAGCTGTATTGCGAAATCAATCACGCTTTCAGCCGCGATTGGCAGGAAAAAACAGGCGAACGGATTGTCGTCAGGATGTCCAATGGCGGTTCCGGCAGCCAGGCACAAGCCGTTATCGGCGGCCTGCCGGCCGACGTCGTCACCTTGGCCTTATCTCTCGATATCGACGATATCGCGGAACACACCGACTTGCTGCCGCGAAACTGGAAAACCCGACTGCCGAACAACAGCGCGCCCTACACGTCGACACTCGCTTTCCTCGTGCGCAAAGGAAACCCCAAGCAAATCCGCGATTGGCATGATCTCGTGCGCCCGGACGTTCGGGTGATGACCCCCGATCCGAAGACGAGCGGCGTGGCCCGCTGGACCTACCTGGCGCTGTGGGGTTACGCTTTGCGACGCGAATTGGGTTCGGACTTTGCGTCACTGCTGAGCGACCCGCGGCAAGCCGACAACGTTCAAGCCGCCCAGACCAAAGCGCGCGAATTCGTGGCGGCCGTGTATCGCAACGTGCCTGTGCTCGACGAATCAGCGCGCGAAGCGACTAATCACTTCATCCGGCAGCGTATCGGCGATGTGCTGATCAACTGGGAGAACGAGATCCTGCTCGGCGGGCGCGAATTTGACCGCGAGCGCCTGGAGATTATTGTGCCGCCGGTGAGCATCCTCACAGAACCGGTGATTGCGCTCGTCGACGGCAATGTCGACCGTCGCGGAACTCGCCCCGTTGCCGAAACCTATCTCGAGTTTCTCTACAGCGAGATCGGCCAGGACATCATCGGACGAAATTTCTACCGGCCTGCTGTCTCGGAACGCGCCCAAATCAAATACCGCGACCAGTTCCCAGCAATCGAGATGTTCACCGTCGATGCCGTGTTCGGCAGCTGGTCCGCCGCGTATCGCACGCATTTTACCGACGGCGGCACATTCGACCAGATCTTCCGGCCGCGGTCGTGACCGATCCCCGCACGACCTGGGATAGCTGGCCATCGCCATAGGCATCACGCTCGCTGCGCATTTGGTCAAGGTCGTTCCTGCGGTTTTCCTGCCGTCTCCGGGTTCGACCGGGAAGTTCTCTTCCACGAGAACCACATACCGGTTATAATCATGACCAGCGCGCAATGAAGAACGCGGTGATGAACTAGGTCTGACAGAAGTGCCAGTTCCGTCGACAATCCGACTCCAGTTGCCGGTGTCGACATTCCGTCAATTGACGCATTGAAGCGTTTCGCTACGCTAACGGGAGGAAAATGATGACGCCGGCCACATCATGCCCGAAGTGTCGATCGCGTTGCTTCGCCGCCTTCGCGGTGCTGATCGCGTTTTTTTCTTTTTCGCTCGCAGCCAGGCTCGCGGTTGCCCAACCGCCCAGCTCATTCGATCTGCGCAACGTCGGCGGGCAGAACTACGTCACAATCGTCAAGAGCCAGCAAGGAGGTACATGCTGGACGCACGGCGCTATGGCCGCCATGGAAAGTAACCTGCTAATGACCGGTCAATGGGCGGCGAACGGCGAGAGCGGTGAGCCAAACCTGGCCGAGTACCATCTCGATTGGTGGAACGGCTTCAACCAGCACAACAATGACGATCTCGATCCACCATCGGGCGCCGGTCTTGTCGTGCACGAAGGCGGCGACTATCGGGTGACGACCGCCTATCTCAGTCGCGGCGAAGGAGCGGTGCGCGACATCGACGGCCAGTCGTTTACCACGCCGCCGCTTCGGTGGCATTTCGACTTCCACTACTACTATCCGCGAACCGTCGAGTGGTTCGTTGCCGGCCGCGATCTCGAGAATATCGACACGATCAAAGAGCATATCATGGCTCATGGGGCCATCGGTACATGCATGTGCTATTCGTCACAGTACATCTCGGGCTACAACCATTACCAACCGCCCGAGAGCGAGGACGACCCCAACCATGCAATCGCGATCGTCGGCTGGGACGACAATAGATCGACGCAGGCGCCCGAAGGGCCGGGAGCGTGGCTCTGCAAGAATAGCTGGGGGACGAGTTGGGGTTATAGCGGCTACTTCTGGATTTCCTACTACGACAAGCACTGCTGTCAAAACGCGGAAATGGGGGCGATCTCCTTCCAAAGTGTCGAACCCATGCGCTACGATCACGTCTACTACCACGACTACCACGGTTGGCGCGACACCATGACTGATTGCGATCGCGCATGTAATTCTTTCGTTGCCGCTGGCGACCAGATGATTGACGCCGTGAGCTTTTTTTCGGCCGCCGACGAGGTCTTCTATGCGGTGACGATCTTCGACAGCTTCACTGGGGGCGAGTTCCATGAGACTCTCGCGGCCAAGACCGGATACCTGGCCTACTCGGGCCTGCATACGATCGATCTGGACGACCCGGTGGAACTGACCGCCGGCAACGACTTTTTTATCATGCTCGAGCTGTCAGCCGGTGGGCAGCCCTATGATCGCACCAGCGACGTCCCGGTGTTGTTGGGTGCCTCTTACCGCACAATCGTCGAGTCGACGGCAGCCGCAGGCGAGAGCTACTACTGGAACGGGAGCGCCTGGATCGATCTGCAGAATTACGACGATCCACCCTGGACCGGCACAGCGAATTTCTGCATCAAGGCTCTTGGCGTCGACGCCGGCCTGCGCGTCTCGCCGTTGGGCATGCAACGGGCCGAAGGCCCGGTGGGCGGACCCTTTGCTCCTGCGAGCTTTACGTACGAGTGCCGGTACCGCGGCGTACAAGCAGCCGAATACGAAGTAACACTGGCGCCGGCGGTGCCCTGGCTTGAGCTGACTGGAGCGACCGCCGGCGTGCTGGGCGATGGCGAAACAGCAGTAGCCGCAGCGACGATCACCGCTGCTGCCAACGCGCTGGCTAGCGGCGCCTATGCTTGCGACGTCGTGTTCCGCAATCTCACCACCGGCGTGGGCGATACCAGCCGCCGCATCGTTTTGATCGTGGGCGACCACACCCAACAGGCGGTTTGGACTCTGGACACTGATCCCGGGTGGACGGGCGAGGGCCAATGGGCGTTTGGCGCGCCTCAAGGACAGGGCGGACAATACGGCTACCCGGACCCAGCCACGGGGCATACGGGTACTCATGTGCTCGGTTACAATCTCGCCGGCGACTACCCCAACAATATGCCAGAACGGCACCTGACCTCCACGGCTATCGATTGTTCGCAGCTCTATTCCGTCGAACTGCGCTTCTGGCGTTGGCTCGGTGTCGAAACACCCGATTACGACCATGCCTATGTGCGCGTTAGCAACAACGGCGCCGACTGGGTGACCGTTTGGGCCAATCCGACGGAGATCACGGACGCGGCCTGGACGCAGGTGAGCTATGACATCTCGGCGGTTGCCGACGGTCAGCAGAGTGTCTATCTCCGTTGGACCATGGGGACGACCGACGTCGCCTGGCAATATTGCGGCTGGAATATCGATGACATCGAAATCTGGGGCGTCGCGATGGCTGCCACGGGCACCATTGACGGCGAATTGCCAACCGCCGTTGGGATCACGGGCGTGCGTCCGAACCCCTTCAATCCAAGCACTCGCATCGCTTTTACCCTACCGCATTCCGCGCACGTTCGGTTGGCGGTTTATGACCTGCGCGGCCGCCGGGTTGCGGTTCTTCTGGACGAACAGCGGCCGTCCGGCCGGTATGAGGTGACGTGGGATGCGCGGGCCGTTGATGGCAGTGTACTCAGCAGCGGCGTCTATTTCGTGCGCCTGGAGAGCGCGGGGCAGACCAGCAGTCGCAAGCTAGTGCTCGTGAGATAGGAAGACGAGCTATCGAGCCGGTACCTGGCGTCTCGTCGACCCGCCGGCTGTGTTAGTCGTAGGCTAATCTTATAGTCTCGTCCACGAGGACGTGCTGTATGTGCTTCTGCCAACGACTGGATTGCCAAGTTCCCAACGCTCGATGGGTGCGGTAATAGTTCTCCGGAATAGGGTGCGTGCCGATCACTACTTCCAGCCCGAATTTTTGGGGAATAAACTCGCAAAAGGTTTGCAGCCGCGGACAGGGCGGATAGCCGACGACCAGGCCTGTAGCCAAGTGAATGATTTCTGCGCCGTTCTTCTTCATCTCTGCCGGGGCATATTCCACGTTGCCGCCGGGGCATCCGCCGCAGGTTGTATAGCCGACCAAACCGACGTCTTCACCTCGATAAAGAGCAAAGGCCCCTTCTCGATTCCGCAGCGCTCGCAAACACTTACCGCCCGCGCAATGGTGATATCGGCCGCAGATGATGATACCAATCTTTTTCATTTCACTCTTCCTTCGGTATGCGTGCGCCGAGTCAAGTTTGCGAACATTAGTCTCAGCCGGCGTGTCCGCATGTGGACGGTCTGATGGGTTGCGAACGCGTCCGTATTAGCAGAAGCGTGTGATTGCCGGACCGCGGCCGCGTTTATTCTTTCGAAGACCACGAATTCTACCACGAAGCCGAGGAGGCGATCCATGAGATTAGCGCCGGTTGGTTCGCAAGGCAGGCGGCGGCTATTCGCTGCGGTTGCGCTGGCTCTGTCCTTTCTGGCCGCCTGCGGCGACGACGACACAACCCGGCCAGACAGCGCGACAGACACCGGCGTCATCGGACCCGACGGCGGCACGGTGATCGGGCCCGGCGGTGCCAGGATCACGGTCCCAGCGGGGGCTCTGGATCGAGAGGTGGCGCTCACCGTGGCTGGGTTCACCGACGCGAGCGACCTGCCGCCGGGGGCGGTCTTGCTGCCGTTGGCGGGCGTTGTATGCGGTCCCGACGGGCTGACGTTCGCCCTGCCGGTCACCGTAACCTTCAGCGCGTGCCAGCCCTACGCGCCGGGCGCCAGCGTGCCTCTGCATGTCTGGAACGACGTGGCCGGCGGCTGGGCGGCAACCCCGTTCCAGGCGATCGTTCGCAGCGATGGTCTGACCCTCGACGCTGCCGTTACACACTTTTCGTTCTTCGGCGGCTTGCCAGGCAGCGACGCGCTGGCCGGTGCGATGGACGGTCTGCTCTGCAGCGGAGCTCCGCCGGCGGCGGTTCTGAGCGCGCTCCAAGACCAATTCCGTGCGCAGGTCGCCGCGCGGGGGGACCGCGGCGTCTGGGATCAGGAGTGCCAGGAAGTCGTCGGCATCCACTGGGATCTTCACGCAGAAAGCGGCGGCGCTAGCGCCGATATCATGGAATTGGAGGGAGAAACTGGCGCGCACTCGTTGATGGTATCCTACCAGGTCGAATGCAACGTCGGGGATGGCGCTGGCAATACTCTGGATGCGATTGTGACCATCCATTACGACTGCGCGTTGCCGGATCTGACAGTCGTTGCCGATCCAGCCGGTATTGAGCCCGGGGGGTCCAGTACTGTCACGGCCTCGCTGCATTGCGGCGGTCAACCGTTTCCCGGCCGGACCGTGCAATTCGAGTGCTTCGGTCCCGGCCAGGTTGCTCCCGATGCCTCTGTGACCAATCCGGTCGGACAAGCCCAGACCATGTATACCAACGACGGCGAGACGGGGGCGGCGACGATCCGCGCCTATCACGATGCGTGTGCGGGCACGGATCAGGCCGCGACTCTGACCGGCGAAGCGACTGTCGCGATCGGGGGTGCCTGGCAAGGTGTCTTGCAGGTCGCCTTTCAGCAAAACGTCGGCGAAGGACCGCTGGGCATTTTTCAGGACGCGGTCACCATCACCTTCGATTTCACCGTCGACCAAGGCGTGGTCGCGGGGGCCGGTACGCTAGTCCATGCCGCGCAAATCTGGCCCGGCGACGACGACTGCTGGGTTGCGAGCATCGATGCGCCTCCGTTTCCGGTCGTGATCGCGGGCACAGTCAGCGACCAGACGGTGCAGTTGCAGTTCATACCCGGCGGCCTGATGCCGCTCACGTTCGTGATCATGTGCGATCCCGACGATCCCAGCGAATATCCGTATCCAGGCCACGGTTGGCTCGAAGGCGCGATTCTGACCATGGACATCCAGCCGACACTGCTGCTGGCGGAGGGGGACACGGCTGCCGGATCCGGCAGTCAGGATTTCGGAGAGGACATTCCAATTACGTTCACCTGGAACGTGATCATCAATCGAGCGGAGAGCGGTCTGCGAGAGAATAGGCCTTGATCGATGGAATCGCCTTTTGTTTGCATTACCGGCCTCGTTTGTTACGCTGAGTTTTCACCTCTTCGTGACGACAGGGGCGGCGATGCGTTTCCCCAGGAAGAGATGCAGCCAGTGCGCCGACGATCTCGGCGGCGGTTCGGCCGCGGACTCGTCCGACCGCGAACTGTTGCGAACTTACCAGAGTGCGCCCGCAGCGGATGCCGGCCGGCGAGCTGTGGCGTTGTTACTGGGGCGCTATCGCCGGCGGGTCCTCGTTTGGTGCCGCCGGCTGATCAGAGACGCGGATCGCGCCGAGGACCTGGCGCATGACTCGTTGCTCGCCGCGCTGCGCGGCCTCGATCGGTATCAGGAGCAAGGAGAATTCGGCGCCTGGCTGTTCATGATCACGCGTCGCCGGTGTCTCAGCGAGCTGCGGCGCAGGCGATTGCCGCTGGCAGACGATGCAGTGCTTGAATTGATCGCCGACAGCGCCGCGCGGCCCGACGAGGACCTGGAGCGGAAAGGCCTGGGCGCGGACCTGGAGCGATTGCTGCGAGAGAACCTCGATCCGCTCGAGCAGGACGCTGTCTGGCTGCGCTGCTACGAAGGATTGTCCGTCAACGTGATCACACAGCGTTTAGCGATCACTGAGTCTTCGGGGGCGCGGGCGGTTTTACAGAGGGCCCGCCGTAAATTGCGACGCGCCCTGGCGATGCGAGAGGAGGAGACGCCATGACAGAGATCTGTTTGACGGCTGCCGAGTTGCCAGCGGTGATGGCACTGCCGTCGGATCATCCGCGCCGGCGCCACCTGGAAACCTGCCCTCACTGCCGGGCGCTGCGTCATGCTTTCGCCGAATTCCTCGACCCCTCCGGCGGCGACGATCCCGACCTCGACGACGCCGACGCGCGTCTCGGAGCGCGCGTCCAAGCGGCGCTCGACGAGCGTGCACATGACCGGCAAGCGGAGGATTGGAGCCGTTTCTTCACGCCGCGCGGAGCGCTGTTGGCCGCGGCGGCGGTCGTCGTATTCTGCGCGGGGATTTTGGCGGTCCGCGAGGCTGTTCTCCGCCATGATGCGCGTCTACCAGAGGGTTTCGGCTTGGTGCGCGGGCCCGTCGCCGACAGCACCGGCACCCGGTGGCTGCAAACGGCAGCTGGATGGCGCCTGACTTGGGATTCGGCACAGAACGGCATCCCTGTGTTGCAGGTCCTCGATGGCGATCTGCGCGAGCTTGCGCGCCGGCCGTTCGACTCCGACAACATGACGAATCTCGTGCTGGGCGCGCTACCTGCTGGAGCGGCGTATTTGCGGCTGCTCTTCGTCGATGCCGGCGACACCGTGGCGCGCAGCGCCCTGATTGCGGCACAGCCGGCGAATCCCTGATATGAGAACGTGGACAGGAATAGTCGTCGGTCTGATCTTGCTGCTTCCGCTCATTTCTCCGTTGAAGGCCGCGGCGCATGTTACGGCCGCCGTTCTGGACAGTCTCACGGCCTGGCACCATGCCAACCAGCCCGACCGCGTCGACAGTCTGGCCACAGCATGGCTGCCAATAGCGCGGGCAGCCGCCGACAACGCCGGCCTGCGCTCGTTGCTGTTTGCGCGCGGTCGCACGCGCGCCGCGTTCGGATTGGCGCGAGCAAGCGAGCCTGATCTGCGCGAGGCGCTCGCTCTGGCCACGGCCGCCGGCGACACGGGGGCCCGCTTGCAGGCGCTGCGGTGGCTTACCGTCTCGGTCAGCTTGCAGGGGCGTGTCGCCGAGGCTCTGGCCGTCGCTCGCTCGCTCGAAGCGCTGGCCTCGACGGCCCGAGATTCGACGCATCTGGGCTGGGCCTGGATCAGCATAGCCTACGATCACTACCTGGCCGGCCGCGCCGACTCCGCGAGCGCCTGCTATGCGCGCGCCGGCGCGATTCTTTTGCGCGCCGGCGTCGTGCGCGGTGCGATCTGGGCGCGCAATGGCGAGGGGCTCGCGCGGCAACAGGCAGGCGATATTGTTGGTGCTGCGGAAGGCTTCCGCAGCACAGTAGACTTGGCGCGCGAGACCGGGGATGCCTTGAGCGAAGCCATGTCCTTGACTTTCCTCGGCCGCCTTGAGCTGCAATTGGGGGATCCCGTCACTGCCGAACATCTGTTGTCCCGCGCGATCTCAATCCACGATCGCTATCAACACCACCGCGAAGGGTTGCTGTCGCGCATCGATCTCTCGACCGCGCGCGGTATGGCGGGCCGTACCGATGCGGCCAAGGCGCTGCTCGACTCGGTTCGCGAGGCGGCTTCTACGCACGGCTTGACGGATCTGGTCGTGCTGGCGGCGGAGGAACTAGCCGACTTGTACCTTGCGGAACATCGTCCCGCCGCGGCCATCGCCCTCGCTCGACAGATGCTTGCGCAGCCCGAGCTGCCGTCACAGCTGGCCGCGACAGAGCTCCGCCTGCGGTTGGCGCGGGGGCTGGCAGCGCGGGACAGCATCGATGCAGCGCTACGTGTTCTGGAAGAGGCGGCGACGGCGGGTCATGGCGCCCGTCTGCTGGCGCTGGCGACTGAGGCGCTGCGCGGTCGACTGCTGCTCAGGCGAGGTCATCCCGGGGCGGCACGGACGTTGCTCGAGCCGTTGCTGGAGACGGGCGACGAGTCCGAGCAGGGCGATGAAGTTGCACGCGTGCCTGCATTGACGGTACTGGGTCGAGCTCGCCTGCTCGCCGGCGATCCGGCAGGAGCGCTGCGGGCGTTCGACGAGGCAGTTGTGCACTGGGATACTCTGCGTTCGCGGACGATTGACCCTTTCTGGCGCGAGCGGCGCAGTGAGGCGGCCGGCGATCTCTTCGCCCACGCCGTGGCGATTAAACTACGCGAACCCGCCGCGCAATCGCGCGAAGAGCGCCTGGCGGCAGCCTATGCCCTGCTACAGCGCTACAAGGCGAGGACGTTGCGGGAGAGGATGTTGGGGCCGGACGACCGGTTACGGCAGGGTTCACCGCTCGTAGCGGCCGAGTCCGTCGTCACCTTGCCGCGGGTGCAGGGGGTGCTTACTGCGGGCGAGGTCGTGCTCGATGCGGTGGTCGGGGCCGAAAACGGCACGCTCTTTATCGTAGCCTCCGATGCGGTTCTTGTTGTCGAGCTGCCGGCGGCGTCCCTCGCTGCCGCGAGCTTGTTGAACGCGGCGCTGCAAGCGCCAGACCTGGTTGACCCGCGCGCCGCGCAGCGTCTCGCGGCCGAACGGTTGGGCCCGCTCGACCCAGCGGCGCAACGACTGCTTGCCTCGGCGCACCGCGTATTCTGGTGTCCTGACGGCGATCTGCACGGCCTGCCCCTGGTGATCCTGGCCGGCGCGCCCGGTTGGTTGCCTCCGGAAGCGGAGATCTCGTTGATACCAGCGGCAGGCGTGCTGGTCCAGTTGCGCGGGCACGTGGCATCGCCACCGCGGCCTGCGGCGGACCGGATGATCCTTGCTCTGGCGGGAAAGACCTCTGGACTTGCGACTGACTCCTTGACCGGTAGCGATGCTGAAACCGCCTGGCTCGCCGCCCATATGCGGGGAGTCCGGCGCGCAAGCACTCTGTCGGCTGCGGCCCACCTGTGGCGACGCGCGCGAATCGTCCACCTCGCGGCCCATGTCGAAACGACGCCGCGACAGCCGTGGCGCACGGCTGCCGTATTGGGTGAGGGGGAACAGGGGCTTCTGCGCGCAGCCGATATTCCCGCCGCGCCGGTAGCTGCGGAACTGGTGGTCCTGGCCGGTTGCCGTACAGCTGGCAACGAGGTCCTCGGGGGCGAAGGCTTGCTGGGTCTGGGAACGGGTTTTCTGGCGGCCGGGGCCCCAGTGGTACTGGCTACACTGTGGGACGTGGACGACCACGTGACCGCGCGCATCATCGCCGATTTCTACACCGCACTGGCCGCCGGCCACACTGCCGCAGGAGCTTTGGCCGTCGCGCAACGAGCCCGCCGTGCCGATTCCCTGACCTCCGCACCGTGGTATTGGGCGGGCTTCGTGGTACTCGGTGACGGCGCCAGAACGGTTATAGTCAAACCCCGCCGTCCGGCCTGGCCGCTGATCGCGGCAATGCTGGCGGCGGCAGCGATACTTGCAAGCGTCGCAACGGTCGGCTGGAGGCGACGGAGCTGAACGGACGAACCCGACGGAATCACGACGGGCAATCGGGTTATGGCACGCCAAGCGGAATGACGCCGCCGCTCCTCAGCGGAGCTTTCGCTTCAACATCATGGTGTACTTGCTGTCTTCAGTCTTGAACTCCGACGGATAGCTGTCATCTGGGGAGAACCTGATTTCCATGCTATCGTCGGAGTGAAAACGTACGATGCCGAACAAAGTGGTCCATTCGGAACCAGGAGCTCCGCACTCGCCGGTGCAGATCTGGATCCGGATGGGAGAACTGGTTACATCCAGCTGAAAACCTCCTTTGCGTTCGACGCCAACGCCGTCGATATGCTTTTCGGTTGTCGTGTGGGTCCCGTTACTACGGAACTCGATCTGACCCGACGCGACACCCCCGTACGGAGCCATTACCCATTCACCGACGATGAGTTCAGCAGAAGGCTGCGGCGCTGGTTTATCGCAATCTCCAATCCGACGTCCTGTCAGTGTGTTGGTTAACTGAGTGCCGATTCCGCCAATCGTCATTTGCATGGTTCCATGCATGCGGTCGCCTTCGAAGATGATCCGGCCCGTGCCGGTCATCCTGCCTTCACCACAGACAATGCTCCAGGAGACGGCACTTCCCTCGATCTCAACCGCGGTGATTTGGCATTCTCGTCTTGCATCCTCGCTGACGGGAATGAAGTTGTCATCGGTCATGCATTGGACGTGCGTGACGGACTGCGATGGCATACCGGCCATCTCCGTCATCGTCGTGACTTCCCATTTGCCGGGAATTACCGGAGATGCTGTCCGGGCAACCCCGGCCAATAGGGCAACCAATAGGATTGTAACTGTTACGACAACGATCCTGTACATTCTCAGCTCCTTTTGTCTGCGATTCTACGGGTCCCCATGCTCGCGTGCGACACAGTGTCCTCTCTTTGAACGCGCTCGCGCCGCGATCGTCACACGGGGTGGTGGAATACGCGGAAAATAAGATATGGACGACGCGGTCTGCCGGAGGCAACCAAGTGATCGCAGCGGGGCCTCAGGGAATTTACGCCGGCACTTCGTCGCGGGCCGCGTCGATCCGTTCGCTCCACTTCCGGAGCATGGCCTGTAGGTGGTCGCGATTGATAGGCTTGGTCAGGTAGTCGTCCATGCCGACGGCCAGGCAACGTTCTCGATCGCCCTTCATGGCGTGGGCCGTGATGGCGATGATGGGAAGGTAGCGGCCGGTCTTGGCGCTTTGGCGTCGGATCGCGGCGGTGGCTTCGAAGCCGTCCATGACGGGCATCTGGACGTCCATGAACACGAGATCGAAGTGCTGGCTCTCGACCATCTCGACGGCCTGAACGCCGTTGGCGGCCAGTTGGACCTGATGGCCACAGCGGCTGATCAACGCATGGGTCACGCGTTGGTTGATCGGATGGTCTTCGGCGACGAGGATCGACAGACAGCGCGTGTTTTCGCCTGGAGAATGCGCGACGACCGGCAGCGCCGCCTCCGCGTCGCTCTCCTGAGCGCAGAAGATCGCCTGGACCGCGTTTAGGAGTTCCGATTGTTTCACGGGTTTGTTCAGGCAGGCGTCGACCCCTAGCTCACGGCACCGCGTCGCGTCGTGACGTAGACCCAACGAGGTCAGCATGATGACGGGGATCCTCGCGTGGGCCGGATCCTCGCGAATGGCCGCCAAGAGATCGGTACCGTCCGTCTCTGGCATGTGACCGTCGATGATCAGCAAACGATAGGGCGCGGCGTTCGAGCCGTTTTGCTTCAACTCGCGAAGCGACGCCGCAGCCGAGGCGGATGCCACCGGCACCAGGCCGAAACTACGGAGCATCTCGCACAGAATCAGGCGGCCGGTCCGGTTGTCGTCGACGACCAGTACGCGAGACCCCGCCAAGCCGGCGGCGTCGACCGGCGTTCGCGCCTCGGCGCGCTCCTCTACAGGCAGCTGGAACCGAGCGTCGAAGTAGAACTGACTGCCTTTGCCTACACTGCTGCGAACCTCCAGTGTGCCCCCCATCATGGCGACGATGCGGCGGGAAATGGCCAAGCCGAGTCCGGTTCCGCCGTATTGCCTGGTCGTCGATCCGTCGGCTTGGCGGAACGGCTCGAAGATGGTCGCCACGAGCGATTCGGGAATGCCAATACCGGTATCGGCAATGGTGAAGACAAGACAGATACCGTGCTCCGGTTCGCGCCGAATGCGGACGCTAAGCTGGATCTCGCCCGCTGCGGTGAACTTGATGGCGTTGCCAACGAGGTTCATCAAGACCTGTTTCAGTCGGCCGGCATCGCCGATCAGGCTGTCCGGCGCGTCCGGGTCGACTTGGACCAGAAGCTCGAGACCTTTCTGATGCGCGCGGACGGCCAAGATCTGCATGACGTCGCCCAAGGCGTCCCGCAGACAAAACGGCGCGGGATCCAGCTCGAACTTGCCCGCCTCGATTTTCGAGAAATCGAGAATGTCGTTGATGAGGCCGAGCAGGGAATTCGTCGATGTGAGGATCGCTTCGAGATACTCCCGTTGTCCCGGATCTTGCTGGGTGAGCAGAGCGATTTCGGCCATGCCGATGATGCCGTTCATCGGGGTGCGAATCTCGTGGCTCATATTGGCCAAGAACTCGCTCTTCGCCTGATTCGCCTGAACTGCCTCCGCCTGGGCCTCGATGGCGAGTCGGCGCGCGGTTTCCTGCTCCTGCATGGCAGTCACCAACTGCTGGTTCGCCTGCGCTAGCTCCAGCGTCCGCTGCTGGACGTGTTGTTCCAGTAGAATATTCCGCTCGAAGAGATGAAAAGAACTGCCTGCCTGTTCCAGGCTGCGCTCGACCCGCGCCATGAGGGTTGTTTTGACTTTCTCGGCGCGGTCCAGCTTGCGCTGCAGCTCGCTGACGGCAGATTCCAACTCCTGCACGCGTTGCTGCAACAACTCGGCGGATTTCATCGCGGCGCTCCGATGGCGACGCCGGTGAGTGTCTGATTCACGTGGATGCCGTTGTACTGTTCGCCATAGGTACTGAATCCGATCAACGGGTAGCGCTCGACAATATTCGCGATCTTCTCCAAGTCGCCATTGTCCGCGACTTCCAGGCGGCGCAAGATGCAATCGCAGCCGAGAATTAATGCTACCGGGCCGACGTCTTGCTCCAGTTGCGTGAGAGAGGTCTGCAGATTCTCTGTCAAATTCATCCCCTTGGCGATGGTCAAAACCAGGCCGGTATCGATCGCGCAGTAAAAGATGAGGCTGCCATCTGGTTCAGCTCGCTGGATCGAGCGCACATAACACTGGCCACCCATCTGCAAGATGACGGGATTCGCGGAAAACACCCGCGGATCGAGTTTGTCTACGGACATGCCCAAAGCGTCCGCGTAAGCCTCGCTCGCGGGCATTCCGTCAATCTCCATGACCCGTCGCGCGCTCGGCTCGGCCTCGGTGATGACGAGCTTATGAGCGGTGGGAATGAAGTGTTGCGTCTTGAAGGTGCGGAACGGCAATGCTGTTTCAAACAGGCAGAAGACGGCGCCGCCGGAGACGAATCGGCCGTCGGACAGGACATGGGTCTTGGCGAACGCCAGATCATCGCCCGCAGATCCGCCGACGATGGGCAGGTTGCCGAAGGCGTTATGGAGATGAGCGACCAACTGCTCTTCCTGCAAGGATAGACCGTCTACCAGCAGCAGGCCGAAACGCTGCTTGCCGGCATTCTGATCGCACGCCGGAGCCAGGGACTGAACCAATTGATCGGCGGCGGCCGCGCCGAAGTCGTGCAAGGGTTCAATCAAGGTGGGATAAACGGTGAAGGCCTCGCGGGAGAAGCTGACGCCGACGATGGTGCCTTCTGCATAACCGGAGGCGTCGATTTCGCCGGCGGTCGTGCAGCCGACGACCGGGCAGGCGAACTCGGCGGCGACGGCTTCCTGCAGTCGGCCGAGGTTTCGTTTGGACGAGCAAAAGAGCAGGACGAGACTCGTGTCCGCTTGTTCGATCGCGCGATGCAGCTCCGCGACGGCCTGGAATTCGTCTGTGTTGCGAGTGGAGCCGTGCCGAACGACGGCGCTGACGCCAGCCACGGCGGTCGCCGGCGAGACCGGGTGCGGGGCGACCGATCCGACGTTGCTCGATTGCATGCAGAAACCGCCTGCTCAGACTTCAGATGGCGTCGACATCGCCGTGATGATGGGCGCGTAGATCATTCGGAAAACCGTAGTGCTGCTTGAGGTTTTCCTGTATCTGCCCGATATCTGTCCTGTTCTATCCGTTTTTCGACGAGTCGTTCCGATACTCCTGGTCGAGCTCGTAACTCGAAGTGTGATTTGCCATTTTGCGATTCGCGCCGTTCGATCCGCTTGCATCGCGGATGCCGCGCGCCTAACATCCTGGGTAGGAAGTCGAGCCCACGGTGCAAGGGGTCCGTTGGAGACAAACCGGTGACGTCGACCGCACAACAACGCGCCGCGCTCACCATCGCAACCCTCGCCGCGTTCAATACGCCGTTCATGGGTTCGGCCGTCAACATCGCGTTGCCCGCGATTGGCACCGAATTCGCGATCGACGCGGTGCTCTTGAGCTGGGTGTCCACCGCCTTCATCCTGGCCGCAGCGATGTTTCTCGTCCCGATGGGGCGGCTCGCCGATATCCGCGGCAGGAAACGCGTATTCATGGCCGGGATGGGCGTTTTTACCGTCGCTTCGCTCGCTGCGTCGTTCACGAGTTCAGCGTCGTCGCTCATCGCCTGCCGCATTGCCCAGGGAATCGGCAGCGCCATGACCTTCGGCACCGGTCTGCCCATCCTCATCTCCGTGTTCCCCCCGCAACGGCGTGGCAAGGTGCTGGGCATCAATGTTTCGGCGGTCTATCTCGGGCTCTCGCTGGGACCATTCCTTGGCGGGCTCATCACGCGATACCTGGGCTGGCGCTACATATTCCTGGCGGCCGTGCCCATGGGAGTGGTCATCCTGATCCTTGTTCCCCTCTATCTCAAAGGCGAGTGGGCGGAGGCGCGGGGCGAGCGTTTTGATCTAACCGGATCGCTTGTCTACGGCTTGGGCCTCGCATCGCTCATGTACGGCTTTTCTCGCCTGCCAGCGATGACCGGCATGATTCTCGTCGCATGCGGCGTTTTGGCGCTGGTCGCGTTTTACCGTATCGAGATGGCAGCCGGCGCACCCGTCATGAACATGGCGCTTCTGCGCAATAACGTCGTCTTCGCGCTGTCGAA
>Ga0334888_1003377_pt1 | contig 15872 bp, 19 predicted proteins | sample GraSluR1_MG_FD_207227 | JGI IMG/M metagenome (GOLD analysis project Ga0334888, IMG submission 207227) | Sludge microbial communities from methane-producing bioreactor in Wageningen University, Netherlands - Granular Sludge_3_08-R1 | ecosystem: Engineered > Bioreactor > Anaerobic > Unclassified ...
GGCGCGGCATATCGCCTCGAGCGAGACCGGGATCGTAGCCTCTCCCGTAGCAGTCATTCCGGTAGCAGGATTCGGCTGGTGTCCTGTCATCCCGGTAGTCCGGTTATCGAGGATGACCAGTATCATCCCGGCGCCGTTATAGACGGCATTCAAAAGCCCGGGTATGCCCGTATGAAGAAACGTGGAGTCTCCAATCGTCGATACGATATCTGACTCTTCACCCGTATGGTAGATCCCGCTCCCAACGGTAACGGATGCCCCCATGCAGATTGTGGTATCCACTGCACCGAGCTGCAGACCCAGCGTATAGCACCCGATGTCGCTTGGGTAGATCCCGTCGCGAAAGACCTTTCTCATGGCATGGAATACCGGCCTGTGCGGGCATCCCGCACACATGATTGGCGGGCGCGGCGGTATGTCAGGCAACGGATCTGCGTCGACAAATTGTATTTTTGGACGTATTCCTGCCGATTCCATGATCTTCGCGACGGCTCTGGGGGAGAGTTCGCCTTCGTATGGAGAATGGCCGTCTTTTTTTCCGTGGACCGTGACACACCCGGCGACCTGCCGTACAACCTCTTCAACCACCGGGGCAAGTTCCTCTATGACCAGGACCTTCTCATGCCGGCGGACGAACTCCTCCAGCCAGGCTTCGTCGATCGGGTATGCCCCGATCTTCATGAAAGAGACATCGTCGGGAAGCAACTCCTGGACATATGTCGCAGAGATTCCACTCGCGATGACCGCATCCCTGCCTTTTACGCTGAAGGTGTTGTACCCGGATTCTGCCAGGCGTTTCTTTATTCCGGGCTGTTTTTCGTTTAGTTTTTTATGGAGTATCCGTGTGTGGGCAGGGATGACCACGTACTGCCGGGGATCCTTTACAAACCTGCCCACCCGTGTATTGGCCTTCACATCCCCAAGGGTTACATCCCCCTTGGAATGGCAGATCCTCGTCGTGGGGCGGAAGAGAACCGGAAGCCCGAACTCTTCGGAGAGGGCGAATGCATCCCTCACCATGTCATGGGCTTCCTGTATGGTCGAGGGATCAAGGCAGGGGATCCGTGCGAAAGCGGCATAGCACCGTGTATCCTGTTCGTTCTGGGAACTGTGGGCATACGGGTCATCGGCACTCATGATCACGAGTCCGCCGGTGACACCCGTGTATGCGCTTGTCATCAGCGGATCGGCGGCGACGTTCAACCCGACATGTTTCATCGTGCAGAGTGCCCTGACTCCGCACCATGCTGCCGCCAATGCGTTCTCCAGTGCCACTTTTTCATTGACGGACCATTCGACATGGTACCCTCTTTCCCCCTGCACCCTGAGTATATCGATCACCTCTGAAGAGGGGGTACCTGGGTATCCACTCACGAAATCAACAGGAGATTCCAGACATCCGTGAGCGATGGCCTCGTTCCCGAGAAGATACTGCTTGTTCATCGTTCCCCACCTGAAAATACTTCTAACAAGATAGTCTCATATCTGGTTATAATATTCTGGTTCGGCTCGCGTTTCAAAACTTATAAAAGGTCTGGTGGATTAACTAATACGGCAGCGTTGAGGGCCCGTAGCATAGCTAGGTGGTGCGCCCGGCTGATAACCGGGAGGTCATGAGTTCGAATCTCATCGGGCCCATTTCCCATTTTATCCAGATGAAAAAAGGTTTGATTTGCGATGGCTGATTCCAGGAAGATGCTTCTTATTGCCGGGTTCGTGATATGTATCCTTATTGCGGCGTTCGTCGATCTCTTCATAGGCCTGATTGCCCTGGTTGTCCTGGCAGCCATCTTCATGTCGCTCCGTATTATGGCAGATTCAGCGGACCTGCCCAACATCTCCGCATTTCTCCAGGAAGACGCCAAAGGTATCTGGGTCGTAAACAGGGGGAATGCCACGGCCTACTCGATTCGTGTGGCCCTTGTTCCGCTGGATCTGGAATTTACCATCCCAAAACTCGGGGTGGATGAAAAGACGCAGTTTGCCCTCGATAAGATGGTAGAGAACGTCAAAGTAGTGATCCAATATACAAACGAGCGTGGCGTGGAGTATTCCGATTCCTACAAGCTGTCAGCACTGGGCGGTGACGATGATGATCTGCTCAAGCCGGTCTTCCCACTCTTCAAATGGAAATAAAAATAAATCGGGGATATTTTTTTCGTTCTTCGCTTCACTTTTTCTCGGGGAAGAGATACTCGATCGTAACTCCGAGCGCCTCGACGAGTGCCTCCTGCCCCTTGAGGTAGTCATGCATTGCCCGGTAGAGCATGAACATCACGTCGTACCCGTAGATATCCAGCGCTTCCCTTGGCGTAATCTCGTTCTGGTAGGAATCCACGATGAATCCGTCCGAGCTGTACATGACCTCATAAAATGTGCCATCTTCCGAAAGAGCGCAGAACTGGTCGTCAACCTTCTTCTCGTTATCGTCGGGTCTGAACTCGATAGGATCGGTCTTGCCAAGGATTATCGTCTTCTTCTGGGTGAACAGGGTATCATAGAGTTCCCCCTTGCTGTCGATCTTTCCTTTCTCCAGCATATTGAGACCGACATTCCCGATGATCTCTTTCGTCGACTCCGCCATCCTGGAGAGCAGGGCGGCATCGTTCTCCAGTATCTCTTCGGAGAAAGTGCCTTTTTTCTCCTTTAACGCATCGATTTTCTCGAGGATTTTCCGATAACCGGTTTCTATTTCATCCATATCTTTTCACTCCCTCGCTCTGAGTGTAAATGGATATGCAAGCTCCATAATCTTTCCGCTCAACGGGCAGATTTGCTGTATAAACCACATATTGCGATACAATAAAACGGAGAGAGGGATCCGTTGCCATCAGAAGATACACGAAGTAGTTCCGGGAAAGATCAACAGGAAGGGGTTTTAGCAGAGTGATCCGAGAAGATAGTACATCCTGTCCTCGAGGATAACCGCATGCCCCTCGTATCCTATCGGAAGATCTTTTTGAATGACCACGTTGTGGTACGCGGGAGTGCGGGAGATGACGGACCCGTCTTTAACCTTTTCGGTAACGAGTATCCTCACCTTCTCTCCGATGAAGCGGGCGTTTATCCCGCGGTAGATCTCTTCTGCATGCCGCAGGAGCGCCCTCGAACGGTCTTTTTTTATGGCATCCAGGGTATCCCGGATGCCTGCCATGCGGGTGTGCGGACGTCGTGAATACCGGGTTATGTTGACTTTGTTCGGTTTTAACCGGGTGACGAGGTCGACAGATTCCTCGAACTGGGAATCTGTCTCGCCCGGAAATCCCACGATGATATCGGTGGCGAAGAAGATCTCCGGATACTTCGCCCTGAATGAATCGACGATCCGGACCGCGTCGCCCACGGTATACTTCCGTCCCATCGCGTTCAGTATCTCGTCCGATCCGGACTGGATAGGGATGTGAATGAAACGGAACACCTCCGGAGATGCAAAGGCCCGGATCACGGGCTTTCGTATAGGCAGGAGCGTGGACGGGTTCATCATTCCGGTACGGATGCAGAACCTCCCGGGTATCTGTCCGAGAGCGAGAAGAAGGTCGGAGAGGTTCATCCCAATATCGTATCCCCACGCGCTCACGTCCTGGCCGGTCAACTGCAGCTCCTTTGCACCTGCATCGACCATCGTTTCTGCCTCCGCCAGGATATCTGGAACGGAAACACTCTTCAACCGCCCTCGTGCCTTCCTGGTGATGCAATACGTGCATGACCCGAGGCACCCGCTTGCAACCTGGAGTATGCCCACTCCGCAGGGCTCCATGGTCCCAACGCACCTGTAGTGATCCCTGATCTCCTCAGGCCGGATAATCCGTGGAGAACAGACGCGAAAGATCTCGTCACGCTGGACAATCGGCATACACCCGGTCACGTACAGCTCCTTATCTCTCAGGCTGGAGAGAACCCGCAACATTCGCCTTTCCGTGGATCCGACCACGGTACATGTGTTCACGACCACCGCTTCCGCCTCTCCGGGCGCATCGACCAATCTGCATCCCTGTGCCTTCAGGATCTCCTTCAGCTTGCGGCTGTCTCCCGAGTTGTACGTGCAACCAAACGTCATCACGTGTACGGTTCGGTTCAGGAGCCCGTCAAGAGCTGAAGCAATTGGCCGCATCCGGGGTGTACCGTCATCTTCCGGGTGCATCTTTTCACATGCTATGGGACGGTATATCCTAATAATCCCTGCCAAACCGACACCTGGCACCACAATCACCGGATTGCCAGAGATTCCGCGTCGCGAAACGACGCATTTTTCCCGGAATGAAAATGCTTAACCGGTGGTATCGTCTATCTGATAGTGATGGTACGGATCGGGCTGCTCGGCTGCGGGAATATAGGCCATATCATCGGGCAATACAGGGAAAATATCGAGATAATTGCCCTTTATGACAGGGTCTTCCAGAAAGCCGATGATATGGCTATCACATGCGGGGGCATTGCCTGCAAAGAGTTTGAGCAGTTTATCAAAGGGGATTTCGATTACGTTGTGGAGGCTGCATCGGTCAATGCCGTCAGGCTCTTTGGAAAACAGGTCTTGCTGAATGGAAAACATCTCATCGTTCTCAGTGTTGGAGCCTTCTCCGATCCGGCATTCAGGGACTGCCTGACCGAGACCGCCAGGGCGGCAAACAGAAAGATCTACATACCTAGTGGAGCTATAACCGGGCTGGATAATCTGAAAGTCGGCCGGATCAGCCCTATCCGAAAGCTGCTCCTCAGAACGACCAAGAATCCCGTATCCCTGGGAATTCACTGCGATGAACGAAGACTCATATTCCAGGGCAAAGCAAATGAATGCATCAAGGAATTCCCGAGAAATGTCAACGTATCTGTCGCTCTCAGCCTTGCAGCGGGCAGGGAGGCGGATGTGGAACTGTACGCGGATCCTGATGTTGACCGGAACGTCCACGAGATATTCTGTGAAGGAGATTTCGGAGAGATATACATCAAAATAAACAATGTCCAGAGTCCCAAGAACCCTGCCACAAGCTACCTTGCGGCACTCTCCATCCTCACACTTCTCAAAAACCTTGACAACCCCCTGGTGGTGGGTACATGAATCGAAAGGTCACCATCGACGCACTCAAAAAGAAGAGAGATGCGGTAATTCTTGCCCATAACTACCAGTTGCCCGAAATTCAGGACGTCGCGGATTTTGTGGGGGACAGCCTGGAACTTTCCATACAGGCAAAAGAGACCGACGCACACACGATTGTCTTCTGCGGGGTGGATTTCATGGCTGAAACGGCAAAGATACTCTGTCCCGAAAAGACGGTCCTTCTGCCTGTCAAAGATGCAACCTGTCCTCTGGCGAACTATCTCGACGCAGAGACGATACTGAAGGCAAAAGAGATGCACCCCGGCGCGCCTGTTGTCCTGTACATCAACAGCACCGCGGAGTCGAAGGCGTATGCCGATGTCGTGTGCACCTCGGCGAATGCAGTAAAAGTCGTGCGGTCGCTCCCCTCCGATGAAGTGATCGTCGGGCCCGATGCAAACCTTGCGGCCTTCATCCAGGACCAGCTTCCCCAAAAAAAGATCATTCCCGTGCCCCCTGAAGGGCACTGCTACGTCCATGATTACTTCACGGAACAGGATGTCCGGGAAGCCAGGAGAAGAGGCGGCATGATCATCTGCCACCCTGAATGCCGGCCGGGGATCCAGAAAATCTCGGATATCATTGCGTCCACGGGAGGCATGGTCAGTGCCGCTCCGCAGGCGGAAGTCTGGAATATCTTCACCGAGAAAGGCATGGCCTACCGGTTAAAGACCCTGTTTCCCGATAAGACTTTTTACGTAAAGGAGGAGGCGATCTGCGAGGATATGAAGAAGACGACTCTTGACGATCTCGTCTCATCGCTCGAGAAGAACCAGTACAGGATCGAACTTTCCAGGGAAGTGATGGACAGGGCAAGGAACGCGATTGAACGAATGATCGAGATAGGGAGATGATTCCAGGATGGTTACACTCGACTATCTTCTCGCATTCATCGACGAGGACGCACCATACGGGGACATCACCACCGAATCCGTGATAGGCAGCGGTTCATGCCAGGGGGCGCTCGTCGCCAGGCAGGATGGCACGATAGCCGGATTGGAAGAGGCCAGCATGCTCTTCTCTCATTTTGGCATAGACGTTATCCCGCAAGTCTCCGACGGGATGGACGTATCTTCCGGCTCCAGGGTCGCCCTGCTGAAAGGACCGGCAGCAGGGATGCTCCTCGTTGAACGAACCGCATTAAACATCATCGGGAGGATGAGCGGGATTGCCACCCGGACCAGGAAGATTCGTGCCATCCTCTCATCGCACAAAGTCAGATGCAGGATCGCCTCGACCAGGAAGACTGCCCCGGGCCTTCGGCTGCTTGACAAGAAAGCCGTTGTACTTGGTGGGGGGGAACGGCACAGGCTCGGGTTGAGTGACGGAGTGCTGATCAAGGACAATCACCTCACATTCCAGAGCATCGAGGAAGCCATCGGGAAGGCGAAGCGATCGAATCCCTACCAAAAGATCGAGATCGAGGTTGAGAGTCCGGAAGAGGCGCTCCGGGCGGCGAAAGCGGGGGCTGACATACTCCTTCTTGACAATATGCGACCCGCAAAGATCAGGGATACAATCCTGGTGCTTGACGAGGAAGAGATCAGGGCCGGAGTCTTAATCGAAGTTTCAGGAGGAATTCATGAAGGAAATATCCTGCAATATGCCATCTCGGGAGTCGACGTAATCAGCATGGGATCTCTCACCCACAGCGTGGAGAATTTCGATATCGGTCTTGATATCATTCCATCAGAGAAATGAGACCCGAATGGTCAAATCAGCAAATTACCCAAACAAAACACTTATCATGGCTCCTCGCTTATCTGCCATTCAGATATATCTATGGCCGGCGAGGAGAGTTCAGATACAGACGACTATACAGCCGAGATAGTCCGTAGGAGGAAGGCCGACGGTCTCATTTCTCTTTTAAAGAGCCCATACCTGGATTACCGCTGGAAAGCTGCTGAAGGACTTGGGTATGTCGGAGATGAATCGGCAGTCGAACCACTCATTAAGGCTCTTTCTGACGAATTTGTCGATGTTGCCTGGCTCGCAGCCAAGTCCCTCGGATCCATTGGTGATACGCGGGCCGTCAAACCACTCATACAGGCGTTAAAATCAAGTGAAAAATGGCTCCGGATCGGTGCTGCGATCGGGCTTGGACGGATCGCCGATCCCCTGGCACTGGAGCCTCTCCTCGAAGCCCTAAAGGATAAGAAAAGGGCTGTCAGAAAGCATGCTGCCTGGGCACTCGGACGCATCGGGAAGGAAGATGCAGTGCAGCCGCTTGAACAGGCGCTTGATGATGAATCCGAGGACGTCCGGAGAGCAGCACAAAAGGCAATCGATGCTATCCGGAAAGGCGGGAACGGGAATACGGCCCGGGATACAGGGGAATAATTAATTTTCCGGCCGCACATGGTATGTAATGACTGAATGGGCACTTTTCGCAGTCCTGATTGCACTTTTATACATCATCCTGAAATATCTGAAGTTGAGAGACGCGGTGCACACAGAGGCACATTCGTTGTACCAGGAGTGGAGAGAGAGAGACCTCGATTCAGAAGCGGAAAGGCGGGCATCCATCCATGCAAAAGAATGGATTCAGAAGGAGGAAGAGAACATCCGCCGTGATGCGGTTGAAAAGAGTCATGCCGTGATAAAGGGCAGGGTGACAGAACACCTCCTCCCCTTCTTCCCGGATTTTGGATATAACCCGAAAGATGCGAGATTCCTGGGTAGTCCGGTCGATTTCATCGTTTTTGACGGCCTTGACGAAGGCGAACTGAAAAAGATTGTCTTTATCGAGGTGAAAACCGGAAAGTCCGGTGCGCTCTCACCACGGGAGAAGATGGTCAGGAGTTGTGTCGGGAATAAATCATGCCAGTACCTGGTTATCCATCAAAAAGACCCTGTTGATTCAGGAAAAAGGGCAGAATCCTAGATACATTCTCGTGAAAAACCCCTTATCAGCCGTTTGGCCCGAAAAGCCCCGGGATCATCAAATTGTGCTGATATCATCCGCATACTCCACCACGATCTCTTTTTCTCCCCGGTACATCCGGACTGTCCCATAAACCGTAACGGAGTCACCTGTGACTATTTTGATCTCCCGGGCTGCCTGTTCCGGGATAAATACCGGCACTCCTGAAACATCCAGGATAAGGTGCCCCCCGGTTCGTGTGGAGTCCATGCGATCCACGGTTCCACTGTGCGCCACCAGTGAGCCTTCAGGCGAATCCGAAGAAAACTCGGTGGCAAATGTCGCGCGACCCAGATCATCGAGTATTATACACGAGGCAACGAGGACGACTGATACAAGAAAAAGAAGGATAATAGCTATTTTTTCCTGCCGGACCAGCATGCAGATCTTTTTTTCCTCTCATCATATAACACCGGCAGATTGATACGTTAACGCTGTTAACAATATAGTATGACCGATGTGAATCTTCCACCATCATCAAAGACCGTCCTCGCGCTGCTGGACGAAGGTGGTGCGATGACCCATAAGGAAATTGTCAAAAAAAGCAATCTCGCCCCCCGGACCGTACGATATGCATTAAAAAAACTCAAAGAGAACCAGCTCATCATTGAAAAATTCAACTTCAGGGATGCACGCCAGATTATCTACCAGAACAGGGAGCAGCAGCTGGTGACTGCATGAGGGAAGGGGGATGCGATATCATGGTATGTGATACCATGATCCGCAAGTACCTCCCTGCAATGCGTGCCGAAATGGTATACAGGCTTGTTCAAAGAGACGGCATGACCCAGAGCGATGCTGCGAAACGTCTTGGTGTGACACGAGCCGCAATTTCACAGTATGTCAACAAAAAGAGAGGAGATTCCGGTATTGAAATCTCCAAAGAACTGAATAATTTATTAGACCGCTGGGCTATAGCCGTAAGGGATGAGAATTCGTCCATTACCATATGCGATATCTGCAGATGCGCCCTCAAGAAGAGTTGAGGGCTGATTCGTCTTTCATTTTTCCTGGTGCCAGTGACATCCCATCCCAAATCAGATACGCTGTGGTGAAGGAGACGCCGGAAACGTAATCTATCGTCTGCGATGGAGATACAGGAGAACCAGGGCCAAAATCACCACCCCTGTGATGGCCAGTTTCAGGTAGTCGAAAGAGTTGTCGCTATCCTGGCACGAGGCTGCGTTCCAGTCGTCATCGAAGGCCGACAGAAAATACGCTGCCGTGTGCGGCTCGGTGATGATTACTCCCACCTCGCGGTTGAAGTTGGGAGAGTTGAAGTTCCAGTTGATGCTGCTCACGAGTACGCTTCGGCCATCGACGATGACCCCCTTGTTATGGATCTTCTCCAGGTTGTTTAAATCGAGGTCAGCGCACCGTGCTTCAAGCGGAATACCCTCACGCGCCGCAAGAGAATTTATAAAACCTGCCATCTCGTCGTTGTCGCATTCATCTTCAACATTGTACCAATACGAGTCGAGGAGCACCCTCACGGTCACACCGCGTCGTGACGCATCGATCGCCGCCCCGAGAAACGGGTTCAACTGGTCACTGCTAACGTTCGTTATATATGCTTCTTCGATGGCGATGCTCTCAATGGCTCCCTCGAGCATCTCCCGCACGAGGTGGCTGGTATCAGGTGAGATCACCGGAATCACATGCGCAGACGTGAACTCCACCGGTTCGAACTCCACCTCGTACTGCCTGAAGTACGGATCATCCTCTATACCCCCGGCGCCGGATGCCTCTTCTATCCAGGCTCCACTGCAGTCATATTCAAAAATATCTGCAAAATACGAAGCGAGGCCCTCATCCTCGAGGCAAACACCCCATCCCCGGTTACCCGAGATCCCGGGGTCTGGAAACCCGTTTTCCTTGAAATTTTCGCTTGTGATGAGTACCCGGCACCCGTCTATCACCATGTATTTTGCATGATTGAACCGATAGGGTGCATGAAAATCATCTGTTATCGACATCTGGAGAACACGTATCCCGTTCTCCGAGAGCCTCCTGATCACCGTCCTCTCTTCCGCAGGAATACCTCCCACCGGGCCGCCTTCAAGGAGGACAGTCACATTTACACCCCTCTTTTTGGCTGAGACGAGCAGTTCGGCCATCTTCATGCTCGTAAATTCGTATACATTCAGGAGAATGCTCTCCTGTGCGCAATTGACAGCCTCTTCAAAGACAGGATACGAACAATCAGGGGAGACAAATGCTGTCCCGGGTATGCCAGCGAACGCTGCTTCGCTGAAGCGGGACTGGCCGAGGAGAAGAATTCGTCTGTCCCATTCGTCTCTTTCCAGGTAATGCACCTGTCCCTGGCGGGGATGCACATCCCCGGGCCACGCGATCTCCTGGAGGAGGGTAGTATATACGAAGAGCTGGATCTCGTCCTGGCTGTTGGCAAGTTGCAGCCTCCCGCTTCTCTGGACATCAGGAACAGAGACGTGGCAGTACTCCCACTCGAAGTCCGGGTAGTAGCCATGGGTCTTATAGAATGCTGCCCCGTTTCGCGCCACAGTCGTTCTTCCTTCAAGCATCGTGCCCGGCGGGAACCGGAATCCCCCCTCGCCATCTGTGACGACCAGCCCGTCCGTGCAGCCATATCCCTCGATAACCATGTATTCGTCAGGATCCCCGGAGAGGTAGGGGTCCGGGCAGAATTCCACGATCTGCCACGCAGATGCGTTCCATGCGAGAAACAGCAGCAATATGAGGCAGAAGCGGAGACGCATACCGAAAATATCTGGAATAGCCAACTAATTAACCTGATGAAATCAAACCGGATGGTATGGCCGAGCCGCTTGTTCTGAAGATAGGGGGGAGCCTCTTTGAGCGGTCAGAAGAGATCACAAAACTCCTCGTTTCCGAAGGGTGTCGCGCACTTATCATCCCTGGCGGGGGGATATTCGCAGATACGGCCAGGCGATGCCGGGTTGTCTCCGATGACTCCGCCCACTGGATGGCCATTCTCGGGATGGAACAATTTGGCTGGTACCTGGCTTCATTCGATATTCCAACAACAGACACACTTGAAGTCCCGGAGAGACTCTCTATATTGCTTCCCTATCGCGTCCTGAAGAACGAAGACCCGCTCCCTCACTCGTGGGAGGTCACCTCAGATACGATCGCTGCCTGGGTTGCGTGGAGACTGCACCTCGATCTCGTCGTTCTCAAGCATGTGGACGGCATCCATTCAGCCGGAAAACTTCTCGAATCCGTCGATTACCCGATCTCCACTGATGACGTGGATCCTTCCTTCATACCATATGTAATCTCGAAGAGAGTAAAAGCCCTCGTCGTGAACGGCACACACGAAGAACGTATCGTATCAGCCGTGCGAAGGCATCCTGTGAAAGGTACGACCATTGGCTTTTAAGTGCTTGCGGGGAGAGAATATAAGGAATCGCTCAAGGAGTGGATACATGTCAAATAAAAAATGCACATCATGCAATGCTCCGCTTGCTACGGATGGAGCCACAGAATTCGGGTGTCCGAAGTGCGGATACGAGATCAGACGATGCTACCGGTGCAGGGAGCAGAGTATCGGCTACACCTGCCCAAAATGTGGTTTTGGAGGACCCTGAATGGGAAGCGTGGCATTGATCCTCAAAATCATGCCCGAGTCGCCCGAGGTCGATCTGAATGACCTGGTGGGTAAGATCAAAGAGAAGGTGGCCGGTGTACAGGATGTCAGGGAAGAACCAATCGGTTTTGGACTGAAGGCCCTGAAGGTGGCGGTGGTCGTCGATGATGCCGGCGGGGCAAGCGATGCCGTCGAAGAGGCCATCAACAGTATTGATGGTGTGGAACGCGCCGAGATCGTCGAGCTGACCCTTACCTGAAGGGCCGGCAGATACTTTTTTTAAAAGGGAAACCTTCTTAAAAGGAAAACCTGCAAAAGAGCGTGGATTACCGCATGTCGACAGGCATGCCGTTCTTTTCCAGGATGGAGATAACTTCACCTGTGATGGACCGGATCTTCTCCACCGATTCCCGAAAGCTCTTCACTTCCACGGGATCAATCTTGATAGGAACAGGAAATACACCGCTCCGGTTGATTCTTGCCGGGACACCGATACATACATCGCCGATATCATGAACCTCGCTCTTCACGTAGGCCGATACGGTGAGGATGCGGTTTTCATTGCCAAGAATGGTTTTCACCAGTGTTGCAATTGCCTCGCCCGGGCCAAATATCGTGGCCCCCCTGTTCCTGATGATATTTTCTCCTCCAGTCCTGACCATCTCAACCATGTCCTGGATAGGAATTCGTGAAAATGCCGGTAGATTACTGATCTGAATTCCCCCGATCGTCGTTGCCGACCAGAGGGGAACCATGCTCTCTCCATGCTCGCCGATTATCCGGGTATGGACTTCACTCACATGCACCTTGAAATACGACGCGATCAGTGATTTCAGGCGCATCGAGTCCAGGTGCGTTCCAAGCCCGAACACCTGCTGTTCGTCCATTCCAGAATACTGGAGCGCCACCGATGTCATCACGTCAACAGGATTGGTAACGACCAGGATCATCGAAGACGGAGATACCTCCGCGATCTGGCGTGAGATCTCTGCCACAATCCGTGCATTTGCAATGGCGAGATCGAGCCGGTCCTGTCCCGGTTTCCTGGGAATCCCTGCTGATAGAACCACGATGTCGGATTCGGCGATATCTTCCATATCCGTGGTCCAGCCAAGTTCCATCCCGGTTCCGCACGCCGCAAAAGAGTCCACGAGATCCTGTGTTATCCCCGCCAGAAGGTTTTCCCGTCCAGTTCTTCCGAAGAGAAGTATTTCGCTGACATGCGGTATTGCCGATATGGTATGGGCCGAGTACGTTCCGACCTGCCCGGTCGCTCCGATAATAGTGACTTTGGCCATAATATGCCCGGTTTGTATGGGGACACGTCCTCGGTCGATTGTACGTTCCCGCCATACCCATGGCACCCATCCTCCGCCCCGCGACCCCATGGGCGCCGAATGTTCACGGTAAGCCTGCTCCCTTCCGGGCCTGGGCCGTTCCCCGCGATGACAGGTCTCCACCCCCTCCGGGGCTTCGATCCCTGGACACCGACCTCATGGGACGAGGTTTCAACGTCAGGACACCATGGGATCCGGCGATCCGTTGCAACCTTCCTCAAACTTCGCCCCCCGCATACCGACGGTCTCGGGTAACAGGTGACGCCGAACCACCCGGGCTAGTCCCCATACTATATGGACAGCCTATGGGATAAATACCTCGCCGGAGACATGTTCACGCCATCGGCCCAAAATTTTTGTCGTGGCGGTCAGGTCCGATTTTTCATAGAGATCGATTACTGCAAGAACGCGTGAATCAGGCAGAACGGTATGAAGAAGGTTGTAGTCACCCTGGAATACTTTCATCTCCTGGGCCCCCGTCGCCTCAGCGACGAGACGGGGTTCCTTCACAATAGGCTCCTTCTCCAGTTCAGCGTAATCGAAGTACATGGTGACATCATCGATCTTGAAAAATTCCCGGTTGACCTGCAGGTTGTATCCCGTCCAGAAAGCCGCTGCAAACCAGATATCATTCATGATTACGTGGGGTACACCCATTCGTGCAGCGGCAAGTCCCAGCGTTCCCACTCCGCTGCAGGCATCCACGAAATATTCAGGCTGAAATGACTCGATTCTCTTCTCAACCGCGTCTATCTTTGGGTTGAACCTTCTTGGAAATTCTATGTGCATGGTCGACTGCTCTTTGTAGAGCACGAGGCGCCCTTTCTTTGTCTCAAAGACGTTCGCCCTGATGTCACATCCTGCAAGCAGCGTGTACGTGTTGGGAACCCCGTCAAGGTCGGGATCCGAGATCCCGGGGACGAAGTCGTCGCTCTTCACCACCCCTTTTATCTCCGGGACCTCCCTGATAATCCGCTCTGCGACCTCTTTCGTCAGGTGCGCCGAGAGAAGGACCAGCGAATCTCTGGGGAGAAAGGGTGGCAACTTCATGAAAAATCCGGGATGGATCAGGGGGGTTCCAACCGCTTTTAGTGGTTCATCTCCGGTAAATATCCCTTCTTCCAGGAATATTACGTAGAGGTGGGCATATACCTCGTCGATGAACCGTTTCCCGCATGTGCACGGGGTCTGGTAGAAACGGTTGGGCAGGGGAGTGTTTTTGTCCAGGATCCTGAAATGACAGTCAGGACAACGGGAAAATATAGTAGGGAGAACCTCGATGATCTCGTGCGCATCCTTTATGCAATCTTCACCACAGACGGGGCACTTCATGCGGTGACATTGCATCTTTTCGCATACAAAAGTTTTGCATGCAAAGTGTTGACGTGGAATAACAGGAATGGAAGTGGGCCCGATGCGATTCGAACGCATGACCGCCCGGTTATGAGCCGGGCGCTCTAACCGGACTAAGCTACGGGCCCGGGTGAAGCGCCGCCAACAGGACTCGAACCTGTGACATGCTGGTTAACAGCCAGCCACTCTACCAACTGAGTTATGGCGGCAATCCAATATGCCTTCATAGATTCTTTGTGAGTGCTTTTAAAGATACCGTTGAATACCGTGGCTTTTTTGATCCGGCCATCCAACCCTGATCTATCCTTCTCTCCGCCCTGCTGACCCCTGATGTTTCATGGTTTCGAGCATTGTAATCATTTCGTCAAGCTCGGCGTCCAGGCCATCAAGGAGGTCCTCGCCCGCTTTCGTAGCAACCGCGCCGGAAGGAGATGCCGCCAGGTAGCCGAGATGCTCAAGCACCCGGAGCGAATACCTGACACGGTGAAACGGCTGGTCAAGGAGTTCGGAGAGCTTCATTATGCCGATGGGCTGGTTGGAGACTACCGCCTGCATGACCTCCATATGCCGTTTCATGAGTTCGATTTCCGCTTTGACTTTCCCAATCATCCGGATCTCTCCTCTTCATCCCCCTCTGCAATCTCCTGGTTCTCTTCAAGCCAGGATTTGGTGAGCCGGTACTGCCCCCGAAAATACACCACCAGGATACCGGCTAAAAGAAACAATGCGGCTGCCAGAGGGATGGCATATCCCTCCGGCGCTTTGAACAATGCAACAAAACCGATGGCGACGAGCAGTATCACCAGGTTCAGCAAGACAGCCAGGCGGTAGAATCTCCATTTGAATCGTTCTCTGGTTGCCTCATCCATTACACATAGGTTACCCTCATCATAAAAGTACTTGTGGTATTCTGACCAATTCTCTCTGTATGGATATTCCGGACGCGGTCCTGGAGAAGAACGCTGCAGACTCCTTTGTCATGCTCGGTTCGTCGGATATCGCCGACGTACGCTACATTACCGGTTTTACCACCACAGACCAGATTGCCTATATCCGGAAGAGGGGTGAGCGGGGAGTCATCATCGTATCCCAGATGGAACTATCGCGAGCCCTGGCGGAGGCTGAATGCGCCGTCATGACGAGAGCCGAAGCCGGACTGCTTGATATCCTCAAGACGGAGAAAGACCGGTGGAAAGCACTGGCCGCCATGATTGCGGGTCTTTCCGGCAGCGCCGTCCTGGTCCCAGCATGGTTTCCCGTTATTCTCGCACGCGAGCTCGAACGGTATGGATCCGTTGTTGTCGACAGGGGGACGATCGAGGAGATGAGGGCGAAGAAGACACAGAGAGAGATAGAATACATCAAAAATGTCCAGGCAGTCACCGAGTCTGCAATGGACAGGGCAATCACCCTTATCCGGAACTCGAAGGCCAGGGACGGCGTGCTGTACCTGGAAAATAGTCCCCTCACGTCCGAGAATGTCAGGACGGCGATTCATGCTGCGCTCCTTGAATCGGGTTGCATCCCATCGGATACGATCGTCTCCTGCGGGAGCGAGAGTGGCATGCCCCATGC
>Ga0334888_1003383_pt1 | contig 15850 bp, 11 predicted proteins | sample GraSluR1_MG_FD_207227 | JGI IMG/M metagenome (GOLD analysis project Ga0334888, IMG submission 207227) | Sludge microbial communities from methane-producing bioreactor in Wageningen University, Netherlands - Granular Sludge_3_08-R1 | ecosystem: Engineered > Bioreactor > Anaerobic > Unclassified ...
CACCTTCGTCAAGACCAGCACCGGTTTTGCCCCCGAAGGCTACACCATGCACCAGTTGGAATTGATGCGCGCCAGCGTGAGCCCCAAGGTGCAGGTGAAAGCCGCCCAGGGTGTGCGCTCGCTGGATGATGCCATTGCGGTGCATGCCATCGGCGTCACCCGCTTTGGCGCCCGCTCCACCGAGAAAATCATGCAGGGTTGGGACGAACGCTTTGGCGGTAAATAAGGTTTGTATTAAAATTTATATGGCAGGGGCAGGCTTCGCGCCTGCCCCTGCAAACCAACACCAACAGTCATTATTCGGAGGGAACGATGGCAGATCGGGTTAAAGCAGGAGTAGCAGGAACTGGTTTTATCGGCACAGCGCATGTTGAGGCGCTGCGCCGCGCGGGCGTGGATATAGTGGGACTGGCGGAAGCCACCCCCGAACTGTGCGCCCAAAAAGCAGCTGAGCTGGGCATTCCCAATGCCTACGCTTCATTTGAAGCCATGATCGCCGACCCGCAGATTCAGGCGGTGCACATCACCACCCCCAACTATTTGCACTACCCGCAGGTGAAGGCCGCCCTGCTGGCTGGCAAGCACGTGGTGTGTGAGAAACCGCTCACCATGAAATCGAGCGAGGCGCAGGAACTGGTGAAACTGGCCGCAGAAAAGAAGCTGGTCAACGCGGTCAATCACAACATCCGCTTCTATCCGCTGGCGCAGCAGGCGCACGCCATGATCAAGAACGGCGAAATTGGCAATGTCTATATCATCCAGGGTTCCTATTTGCAGGACTGGCTGCTGCTGGACACCGACTGGAACTGGCGGCTGGAGCCCGAACTGGGTGGCGACATGCGCGCCGTGGCCGACATTGGCTCGCACTGGCTGGATTTGCTCACCTTCATTGCCGACCTCAAAATTGTGGAAGTGTGCGCCGATTTCAGCACATTCCTGCCCATTCGCAAGAAACCCAAGAAGGAAATGGAAACCTTCACCGGCAAGATTCAGACCGCTGCCGAATACGATGAAATGCCCATCCGCACCGAAGACTATGCCTCGGTGTTGCTGCATTTTGAAAACGGCGTGCGCGGTGTGCTGACCGTTTCACAGGTCAGCGCCGGGCGCAAGAACCGCCTGTTCTACGAAATCAGCGGCTCCAAGTCGTCGCTGTCGTGGGACTCAGAACGCCCCAACGAGTTGTGGATTGGTGAGCGCTTTGGCCCCAACAAGGTCATGCTCAAAGACCCCTCGCTGGTCGACCCCGATGTGCGCCAACGCATCTCCTTCCCCGGCGGGCACAACGAGGGCTTCCCTGACACCTTCAAACAATTGCACACGGCCATTTACCGCTACATCCAGGCGGGCGACTACAGCAAACCGACCGATTTTCCCACCTTCGCCGATGGTCTGCGCGCGCTGCAGATGGTGGAAGCCATTGGCAAGAGCGGCCGCGAAGGCGGCTGGGTCAAAGTCGGATAATTGGTGGATAACCCAACATTTACCAGGAGGATAAAATGAAATTAGGTTTGATGAGTGCAGCTTTTCCCACCCTCTCGCTGGAAGAAGTGGCGCAGTGGGCGGCTGGAAACGGATTTGAAATGCTGGAACTGGCTTGCTGGCCGCTGGGCAAAGCCGAACGGCGCTATGCCGGCGTGACCCACATTGACGTGGACACCCTGGACGACGCCAAAGCCAAAGCCATCCTTGAAATGCTGAAGAAATACAACCTGCCCATCTCTTCGCTGGGCTATTATCCCAACCCGCTGCATCCGGACGCCGATCACCGCAAGATGGTGATTGAGCACCTGAAAAAGGTGATTGCGGCGGCGGGCAAGCTGAATGTGCCGGTGGTGGGCACCTTCATCGGACGTGACAAAGACAAGAACGTGGAAGCCAACCTGGATGAATTTGCCAAAGTGTGGCCGCCCATCATCAAATTTGCGGCAGAACACAACGTCAAGGTCGCCATCGAGAACTGCCCCATGATCTTCTCCAATGACGAATGGCCCGGCGGCAACAACCTGGCGCGTTCACCCTTCATCTGGAACAAGATGTTCGAGATCATCCCCGACAGCAACTTCGGTCTCAACCTCGATCCGTCGCACCTGGTGCTGCAAATGATCGACTACGAGCGCGTGGTGCGCGAGTTTGCCAGCCGCATCTTCCATGTGCACGCCAAAGATTTGATGATCGACCGCGAAGGTCTGTATCAGCACGGCATTTTCTCGCAGGGCATGGGCTGGCAGGTTCCGCGCCTGCCCGGGCTGGGCGACATGAACTGGGGCCTGTTCATGCGCTCACTGTACCGCGCCGGATACGACTATGTGGTCAGCATCGAGCACGAAGACCGCGACTTTGAAAAGACCGTTGAATTGGTGCAGCGCGGTTTCCTCATCTCGCGCGACGTGCTGCGACCGTATATTCATTAATGATGGTTGAAGTGTGTGTTTTAGGGGCGGACAGAGTCCGCCCCTTGATTTTGTTATCAAAGACCTCGTCTTATAAAAAACAATAGACAGTTTGTCATTTCGACGAGCGCAGAGAATGCATTTAAAAGGTGGCAATGCGCGCGAGGAGAAATCTGCACCCTGGAAAATTGCCGTACCTGAATAATTACACAAAGATTTCTCACCCCCTTTGCAACTCCGGCAAAATGTCTTTGTGTGGATCGGGGGTTCGAAATGACAAAAATGACTGCTCTGGTAAGTGGTTGAAGGTCAATAAATCGGCATTTGATAGAAATAAATGCGGGAATACATCCCGATCTGCAAAAAATTTCGCCTTGTTATACAATAGAAATGGTTCGAAATTATCTTCATTCTTACGCGAGGAATTCAAATGAAAAAATATATCGGCTGTGACCTGGGCGGCACCAACCTGCGCGCCGGGGTGGTGGACCCCACGGATGGAAAAATTCTGGCAGATCGTTCAACGCCCGCGCTGGCGCGCGAAGGGCACGAAGCGGTGATGGAACGCATGGCTGCCCTCATGGAACAGGTCATTACCGACAGCGGCCTTCCCAAATCAGAATTCGGCGGCATTGGCATTGGCGTGCCGGGCTTGCTCGACTTGAAAAACGGCCTGACCCTGTTTTTGCCCAACCTGAGCGGCCACTGGAAAAAGGTGCCGCTGCGCGACACCATTGCTAACAAAGTGGGGCTGCCCACCTTCCTGCTCAACGACGTGCGCTCCATCACCTACGGCGAGTGGAAGTTTGGCGGCGGGCGCGGGGTGGACTCCATGGCTTGCTATGCCATCGGCACCGGCATTGGCGGCGGCATTGTGGTTGGCGGTAAGCTGCACATGGGCGTCGACGGCACCGCCGGTGAGTTGGGGCACCAGACCATCGACTTTAACGGTCCCAAATGTGGCTGCGGCAGCAACGGCTGCGTCGAAGCCTACGCCTCGGGCCCGGCGATTGCCGCGGCCGGCCTGAAAGTGGTGACACAGGGCGCCACCACCAAAATTGGCGAGCTGGCCGGCTATGATCTGAACAAGATCGATGCCGCGCTGATTGCCAAAGCCGCCAACATGGGCGATGCCATTGCCAAAGAAATTTACGAGCGCGCCGGCGAAGCCCTGGGCATTGCCATTTCCAACACCCTGGTCACCATCGATGCGCACAAAATCGTCATCGGCGGCGGCGTGGCGCAGGCGGGCGATTTGCTGCTGGAGCCCATTCGCCGCACCATCAAAAAGCGCGTGTTCATCATGCCGCTGGAAGAGGTGGAGGTTGCCCTGGCGGAACTGGGCGGCAACGCCGGAATCATCGGTGCCGCAGCCTTCGCCGCCTCGCAGGTGGAAGGGGAGTAGAGAAACCACAGTATTTTTTTAACCACAGATGAACGCAGATGAACACGAAAAGCCCTCACCTAACCTCCACCACAGGGGTGCTTCGCAACCCCGACCCCCTGGCGGGGGCGCTTCGCGGGGAGAGGGCAGGGTGAGGGGACTGCGACTCTGCGTGAAAATAAATTTGAACCACAGTATGGTGGGGGCAGGTTTTTGTTTGTAGTGACGATTTCAAACGTTGAGAGAGGCGGCTAAAACCGTCACTACAAAAATTAATTCACCTTGTTGCCGTTGGAATGCTGCTGCAATGCCAAATTAAATTTTTTGCAGTCTGAACACACCGTTAACCGCTGGGAGTTCCTTAAACGACGCGGCTTTGATGGCATCAACGGGTTTCCAGAGGGGTACCATGGTCCAGATGGCATACATGCCGCCGGGTTTGAGCAGGCGGTGGATCTCGCGGGACACTTCTGCAGTGGGAACAACCGGAGCCGGTACAACTCCGTAAAGCAGCACAAGATCAAAACTCTGGTCGTCAAAAGAAGTGTGCAGGGCATCTTCACGTTGTACGATCACATTTGTCAGTCCGGCTGCATCCACTTTTCTCTGTGTTTCTGCCACTGCCGCCGGGTGAAGATCAACTGATACGAGTTGTCCGTTTTCTCCCAGGTGCAGCGCGGCAGGAATGGTGAAATAACCCGATCCGCAGCCGATTTCGAGCACTTTTTGCCCCGGTTGGATGCCGGAGCCTTCCACCAATTTATCAGGATCATTGATTGTCCGGCGGAAAGAACCGTCCAACCATTTGAGCATGCTGTTGAACACGCGCATGTTGTTTTCTGATTGATTTTCGAATAACCATTGTTTGATTGTCATTTCATTTCTCCTGTTGCGTACTATTTTTATTAGCAAACATATGTTCGCTATTTAGATAAAAAAACTAAAGCTCTTTCAGCTTTTGAATACCGCCCAGATGATATACCACCAGGGCGTTGAAATTCTTGCGCAGCACTGTATCATCGTTGGCATTTTTGGCAATATCCAGGATTGCGTTAAACAGGTTGGCAGCCAGGCTGTGGATCAGCGCCGGATGCTGCTCTGCCAGGTTGGGCAGACTGGCTTGGATGCGTTCTTGAATGGCTTGAATCATTTCTTTGTGAACGGTTTCATAACGTGTTCCCTGGCTGCCTTCCATAAGGATGACAAATTTTTTCCTGTCCAATTTGATCAGGTGGATGAACAGGTCGCTTATCTGTTGAATGTGTTGATAGCTGGAAACTTCATTCTCATCGTGCTCCATAAGCCTGGCAATGGTTTCCATAAAAGCGGTATAGTAAGGCTGCATCAGGGCATCATACAGGTCGCTTTTATTCTCAAAATAGCGGTACAGGTTGCTGAAACTGATGCCCACTTTTTTTGCCAGTTCGCGCATGGATGTGCCCAAATAGCCCAACGCATAAAACATGCTTTCAGCGTTGTTCAAAATGCTGTCGTTAATCGCGCTCTTCAATACTTGCATTAGTAAACACCCGTTCTTTATTGGTATTATATAACCAATGATGTGGATTGTCAATGGGAGAAAACATGGAATCTCAGATGAACACGGAAATAACAGAAATGGAGAAATTGAATTGTAGTAACGGCTTCCGCCGTTCAAACACAGGCGGCTAAAGCCGCAACTATAAAAATTGGCTCGCCCTGTGACCATATTGTGTAGCTTATGTGATTATAAGCTTCTCACGCAAAGCCGCGGAGGATGCGGAAAAAAGAACCCTCTTCTTCCAGAATTGCGAAGCACACCTGTAGTGGAGGGCAGGGTGAGGGGACTGGTGCGCTCAAAAAACGAGCACACCCTACGCGCTCCTAGTGGAAATTGTTTGCTGATTTTTATATTATGTATATAAATCCAACACAGACCAACACCGCCCCCAGCCGTGTTGATCTGTGTTCATCTGTGGTACCAAAACCCCTACTGCAATTTTTCCTGCCCGGCGAACTGCCGGTAGGGCGATAAAATATTCAGCACTTCCTGGTCTTCTGGCTGGGGCTGCACCTGCACCAGGCGCGTGACCAGCTCGCCCACGCCGGGACCCAGCATGAAGCCCTGCCCGCACATGCCCACTGCCATCAGGTAACCTTCCACCTCTTTCGCCCAGCCGATGATGGGGAAGCCGTCGGGCGTCATGGGATACAGTCCGCGCCAGGTGCGGCGGATGCGGATGTTTTGCAGCTTGGGCATCACGTCGATCATGCGCTTGGTGATCTGCGGCAAAAACACGCTGGTTTCGTTGACGTTGAAGCCCCAGATGTTGGGGCTGGGGGTGATGCAGAAAATGATCTGCCCGGTTTTGTGCTGGTAGAAATAGTAGTTCGAGCTGCCCGGGGCGGGGCGGATGTCGACCACCATGGGTTTGAGGAAGTAATCGACCGCTTCGGTGATGCCGGCTTCATGCGAGTCGGGGGTGATGGGCACATCGATGCCCACCATGCGCCCCACCTGGCGCGCCCAGGCGCCGGCGGCGTTGATCACCACGTCGGCGGCGTATTCGCCCTGGGGGGTTTTGACGCCCTTCACCTTGCCGCCGCGCACGATGATCTCGGTAACCGGCTCGTTGTAGTGGAACACGGCGCCGTTGGTGCAGGCGTGCGTGTAGAAGGCGTGCAGCGCCAGCAGGGGCGAGGCGTTGCCGTCGTCGGGCGAGAAGGTGCCGCCCAACAGCCCGTTGGGGTTCAGCCCCGGCACGGCTTCCAGCATTTGCTTCTTGTCGAACCAGTCAATGTTTAACCCCAGCGACTTTTGAATACGCAGCAGGTCTTTGAGGGTGTTCTCTTCTTTCTCGCGGTAGGCCACAAAGGTGTAACCGCCCTTGATCCATTCGATGTCATCGCCGTAGCGCTCTTGCCAGGTGGAGAAGATGTCGATGCTGCGCAGGCACAGGCGTATTTTGGCCGGGTCTGAATGGGTGGCGCGGATGCCGCCGATGGCGCGCTTGTTGGAGCCCTGCCCCACGCTGGCGCAGCCGTCCAGCACCAGCACGCGGTAGCCCGCCTGGCTGAGCGAGAAGGCGGTGGGGGCGCCCACCGAGCCGGAGCCGATGATGATCACGTCATAGTAGGGTACGGTTTTATCAGTCATGTTTTTTGCCTCCCTTTTTGCTGCCTGAGAACACTTTCATGGGCGCTTCAATGAAGATCGGCCGGCGGGTTTGATCGGTGATTTCGCTGTTGAGGATGCCCTCGTCGCGGAAGATGCGGTGGATGAGGGCGTTGCAGGTTTTTGAGCCGCACGCGCCCATTTCAGCGCGCGTGATGGCTTTGATTTCATTAATATCGCGGTATCCCTGGCGGATGAGGGCGCGGATTTCTCCAGCGGTGACGCGCTCGCAGCGGCAGATGATGGTGTCATCGGTGATGTGCTGCACATAGTTGTTCATGGGTTCGGTGGCGTGCGTCTCTTGAATGCGAATGCCGGCGATACGCGCGGCGATCTCACGCGGGGCTTTCATCTTGACGATCACGGTGTGATCGCGGTTGGCGATGGCTTCCACTTTGGTCACTTCCAGGTCGCCCAGCACGGCGCCTTCAGTGTCCAGCACGGTCACGGTGTCGCCCACTTTGGTCATCTCATAGCTGAACTCCAGCGGGATGGCCACGGTGGGATTTTCGGCATCTTTGCGGTAATCGACCATGCTGATGGCCAACCCCGGGCAGATGGCCACGCACTTTTCGCAGCCGATGCAGGAAGTATCGTCGCCGACGAAGGTGGGCAGCGAGCGGATGTCTTTGGGGTCGATAAAGATTAACCCTTTGGGGCAGATGGTGGAGCACGGGTTGCAGGGAATTTCCTGCGTGCAGTGGATCACCGGGAACACGCCGTGGGTCATTTGCGGCAGGTGGGCTTCCACCACCGCGCCCGGGCGCGATTTGAGCACCTCGCCGGTGCGGTACCATTCTGCGGGCACCGGCCCCAGGCGGGCTCCCAGCGCGCGGGCGATTTCCAATCCTTTGATCTTGCCTGAGAACATGGCAGCCGAGGCTTCGGCGATCTCTTCGGCGTCGCCGGCGTTGAACACCTTGATTCCGAATTCAACTGCTTTGGTGTAGAACTCATTGACCGGCTCCAGCCCCACGGCAATCAGCACGCTGTCGCAGGCGAAGGACTGCTCGCTGCTGGCGATGGGCTGAAATTTGTCATCCACCCGGGCAATGGTGACTGATTCCACTTTGTCGTCGCCGTTGGCGCTGAGGATGGTGTGCGAGGTATAGACCGGCACGCCCATGCGGATCAGTTTGTCTTTGTGCACCTTGTAGCCGCCGCATTCGGGCAGGGCTTCAGCCAGCCCCACCACCTCGATGCCGGCCTGCAGGGCGTGATAACCGGCGATCAGACCCACGTTGCCGCCGCCGACAATGAACAGCTTCTCGGCAGGTTTGATCAGGTCGCGGTTCACCAGGGTTTGGAAGGCGCCCGCGCCGTACACGCCGGGCAGGGTGTTGCCTTTGAATGCCAAAAAACGCTCGCGTGCGCCGGTGGCGATCAGCACCACCTGGGGTGACACCAGCACATACTCGTCGCCGTGGCGCAAAATGCCCACTTTTCGGTCACTGAAGACCGCCAGGCAGGTGCTGTGCAGCCACACTTCCACCGAGCTGTATTTGCTTAATTCTTTTTCCAGGCGGGTGGCAATGTCAATGCCGCGTGTGCCGGCGTACACCGCATCGGTCGAGCCGAAGAAGCGGTGGGTTTGCAGCACCAGTTTGCCGCCCAGGCGGTGCTTGTCGTCAACCAGCAGGGTTTGAATGCCCAGCTTGCCCAGCTCAATGGCAGCCGAAAGCCCGGCCGGGCCGCCGCCGATGATCAGCACCGGCACGTCCATCTCCATCACTTCGCCCATGTCGGGCACATGGTCGGTGTCGGGCAGCTTGGGCAGCCCGTCGGCGGGCAGCACGTGCATGCCGGGTTTCACCAGCTCGGCGCACGATTTGAGCGGCAGACCGTCGGCCAGCACCATGCACTGCGAGCACTGCCCGTTGGCGCAAAAAATGCCCTGCGGCGCATCATCTTTGTGGTGATGCCCGAAGATGCGGATGCCGTGGGCAAACAGGGCTGAGGCGATGGTTTCGTCTTCAAAGGCGGTCAGTTCCTGGTCTTTCCAGAAGAAAGTGATTTCTTTTCGTTCGGGGATGGGCAGGATGGGGTGTTTCGTAATCCGAAAATCGGCCATAACATGATCCTTTGACGCTTAAGATTAAATCCCTGCGGAAGAAGGGTAAACTATTATGGATTATACGATTGACTGGTCAAGTATACCTAGTGATATTTATGCCCAAAAATCACGTCAATGGTTAGGTAAAACGACGGTAGGGGCAAGCCTTGCGCTTGCCCACAAGCTTGCCATCAGTCGCCCGGGTCGGCGCAAGACCGACCCCTACAAAAGATTTTATACATTTATATCTCCAATTCCATGATGTTTGACACCCGCCCCGTATGAACTTTGGTGATAAGGTTAACGACGGCGCACTGCGCCCTCTTATTTCATTATTATATGAACTGCACGGAGAGTAAAGATGCCCATACCTATTGATGAGGTGCGGCAGAAGCTGCGCCTGGATGACCGGATTAAACGTCGTTTATTGAAAGAAATCCCCCGCGAAAAATTATTGGATATGCTGGAAAAGATGTACCTCTCGCGCTACTTTGAAGAGAACGCCGAGGCGCTGTACATTCGCGGCCTGCTGCACGGCACCATGCACCTTTCCATCGGCATGGAAGGCTCGTCCATCGGCAGCATTGCGGCGCTGCGCCCCACCGACTACATCATTCACCACCACCGCGGGCACGGGCACACCATTGCCAAAGGCGCCGACATTGTGCTGATGATGGCCGAGTTCATGGGCAAAGAGCCAGGCTACTGCCGCGGACGCGGCGGCTCGATGCACATTGCCGACATTGAAGGACGCAACCTGGGCGCCACCGGCATCGTGGGCTCCAGCACAGCCACCGGCGCGGGCATTGCCCTGGCGCTGCAAATGCAGGGTAAAGACGACGTGCTGCTGTGCTTCTTCGGCGACGGCGCCACCAACGAAGGCGAGTTCCACGAGGCGCTCAACCTGGCTTCGGTGTGGAAGCTGCCGGTGGTGTTCGTGTGCGACAACAACCAGTACGGGTTGTCCATGTCCACCGACCGCTCGATGAACGTGAAGCATGTCTCCGAACGCGCGGCCTCCTACGGCATACCCGGCGTGACCACTGACGGCAATGATGTGCTCTCGGTTTACTACCACGTTTCCAAAGCTGTCGAGCGCGCCCGCAAGGGCGAGGGTCCCAGCCTGGTGGACAACCTGGCCTACCGCTGGCGCGGTCACTCGAAGAGCGACCGCAACCTGTACCGCACTGCGGAGGAGATGGACGCCTGGAAGCAGCTTGATCCGATTAAACGATTTGCCGAAACCCTGGTGGAAGCTAAACTGGCCACCGCCGATGAGGTGGCTGCCATTGACCAGAAGGCGCTCACAACCATTCAAGACGCTTCCGAAAAAGCCCTCCAGTTCCCTGAACCCTCCCAAGAAAACCTGGAAGCAGAGGTATATGCCCCATGAGCACTGACAACAATAACCGCGAAATCATGTATTCAGAAGCCATTCGCGAAGCCCTGCAGCAGGAAATGCGCCGCGACCCCAGCGTGTTTATCCTGGGCGAAGATATTGGCGTGCACGGCGGCGCGTTTGGTGTGACCAAAGGCATGCTTGAAGAGTTTGGTGAAAAACGTGTGCGCGACACCCCCATCTCCGAGGCGGCCATAGCCGGCGCGGCCACCGGCTCGGCCATGATGGGCATGCGCCCGGTGATGGAGTTGATGTTTTTGGACTTTATCACCGTGGCTATGACGGTGTTGGTCAACACCGCCGCCAAGGCGCGCTTCATGCTGGGCGGCAAGGTGAGCGTGCCCATGGTGGTGCGCGCCCCAACCGGCGTGGGCACCGGCTCGGCGGCGCAGCACAGCCAGTGCCTCGAGTCGTGGTTTGTGGCCACGCCGGGCATCAAGGTGGTGGCGCCTGCCACGCCCTACGACGCCAAAGGACTGTTGACCGCTTCCATCCGCGATAACAACCCGGTGCTGTTCCTGGAACACAAGGTGCTCTACCGCACGAAAGGGCAGGTGCCCGAGGAGTATTACACCATTCCGCTGGGCAAGGCCGAGGTGAAACGCCAGGGCAAAGACCTGACCATAGTCACTTATTCGATCATGACCCTGCGCGCCCTGGAAGCCGCGGAAGAACTGGCCAAAGAGGGCATCGATGTGGAAGTGATCGATTTGCGCACGCTCAAACCGCTGGACGAGGAAACCATTTTGAACTCGGTCAGCAAAACCGGGCGGGTGCTGGTGCTGTATGAAGCGCCCAAAACCGGCGGCTTCGGCGCCGAGGTGTGCGCCGTGATCGGCGACAGCCCGGCTTTTGACCGCCTGGATGCGCCCATTGCCCGCCTGGCCGGGCGCGACATTCCCATCCCCTACAACCGCATCCTGGAGCGTTCCAGCGTGCCGCAGGTGGAAGATATTGTCGCCAAAGCGCGTGCCCTGGCAACCGAAGGACGCTAAAAGATATGCATGAATGCCGCCCCGCAAAGTTCTGCGGGGCGGATTTTAGCTGTAACCCCTCACCCAACCTCTCCCCCTGGGAGAGGAGTTTTCCTCTGCTTTTAGGATTGTGAAGAACACCTGTGGTGGAGGACAGGGCGAAGACGGTTTGCGTACCGCAACTACAAAAAACAATTCCATCGATATTTTTTACACTCCCTTCATATCCCGTGATGTGATTATCCTGTATGATTAGGGAAACAGCCTGCTTCAACAGGCTGCGATTCGTCCTACATACGGTTCCAGCCGCGTGGGGTTGGAGTGATTTCTTGCACTGCAAAGTTTCCGGCCGGGTGGGATGCCGGGAACTTTTTTGTGCAGGCTGCCGGGTGATGGCAGCGCGAAGAGGGTTATGATCGATTGGAGCAAAATGCCTGGCGCGCTGTTGGCCGCTGCATTGATTGCGATGCTGGCGGCGTGTTCTTGTGCGCCTGCTGTCGAACCCGCGCCGCCTGTGTTCACCGAAGCTCCGCTGCTGCCTTCTGAAGAGAACCCGTTCATTCCCACCGGCGCCATATCCGCTCCGCCTGAAACGGCGCAGGCGGAGCCCCCGCCCACCGCGGTGGTTGAACTGCCTACCGCAACCATTCCCCAGCCCAGCGAAACCCCGCGTGAAAAACCTTTCTTTGACCGCTTTGTCGATGCGGTCAAAAATGATAATCCCGACCAGGTGGTGGGGGTGTATGTGGACAATGTGCTGGCGCTGCGCGTTTTGCAGCAGCCCGCCAACAATCCTGCCTTTGTTTCCACGGTGGACGGCACGGCTACCCAGTTTTTGCTGGCGTTCACGGTGGCGGGCAACATCGGGCTTCTGGCGCACAACTATCTTTCCGGAGACCTGTTTTTTCAATTGCGGCCAGGCGACATTGTGCAATTGATTTACGGCGACGGATCGGTGGATGAATACGAGGTGCGCGAGATTCAACAATATCAGGCGTTAAGCCCCAACAGCCCGTACAGCGATTTTGTGGATCTGTCCAGTGGCGAAACCATGAATTCAACCGCCCTGTTTAACCGCGTCTATACCGGCCCCCTTCACCTGACATTTCAAACCTGCATTAATCGCGATAACAACAGTGAATGGGGGCGCCTTTTTGTGATTGCCGACCCGCTGTTCTGAGCGGGATGAGAAAGGAGGAGCGATGTGTAAAAAAGTGTATAATTTTTTCAATCCTGGCTTCCACGGTTGGAGGGATGATTACCAACTGTGTGGCGGGCAGGCAGACCCAAGGAGGCGCATGTGGCACTAAGACACTTCTTCCGAACGATTCAGAAGGCGTGGCGGTTCATTCTCATCATCACCCTGCTGGCATGGTCCATCGCGTTGATCATATCCAACAGCACCACGCCGTTATACCGCGCCACGGCGACCTTTGTCATTTCGCCCAATGCCGACCTGACCAGCAACCGCGACATGTTCACCAGCCTCGACACGCTGGATAAACGCACCATCAGCTCCACCTATGCCGACATTTTGCAGAGCAACCGGGTGTATGTGGAAACCGCCCGGAACTTGAACATGGATGCGCTGGCGATCAGCCGGTTTGTCCCAAAAGCCACCGTACAACCCGATTCGAATATCCTGGTGCTATCGGTTGAGGGACCTGATCCGCAGGTGGCGGCTTTACTGGCCAACAACATGGGGCAAAACGGGTTGAACTACATCAACGGCCTGTACCAGGTTTATACCCTGTCATTTCTCGATCAGGCGCAAGCGCCGGGCAAGCCCTTTGTTCCGCAGCCGCTGCGTGAAGGCGGCATCGCGGCGGCCATTGGCCTGGGCATTGGCATTGTGCTGGCGGTGCTGGGTGAAACCATGCGCGCGCCGCTGGAAGCGCTGCGCGAACGCATGAACACCGACCAGCAGTCCGGGGCGTTTACCCAGCGCCACCTGAAACGCTTGTTAGAGGAAGAGTTACTGCGCAACCCCGATGCGCCGGTATCGCTGGGACTGATTGAACTGGAGGGCTTGCAAGATTTGATGGGTGCACTGCCGCCTGTGGTGCAGGCTGACCTGATGCGCCAGGTGGCTGCCATGCTGCGTAATCTGTTGCGCGGCAATGACATGGTGGGGCGCTGGGGTGAACTCAGTTTTGCCCTGCTGCTGCCTTCCACACCGCAGCAGCCTGCCATACAGACCATTGAGCGCATTCGCAAGGTGCTGAGCGAACCGCTTTCGATTGAGACGGCGCGCGAACCGCTGCGCCTTGCTCCCGGCGCCGGGTTAGCCACCCACCAGTTAAATGAAACGCCCAGCCAGTTGGTTGAGCAGGCTGAACGGGCTTTGCGTCGTTCGCTGGAGGGCGACCATGCCACTGTGTGCCATGAGCAGCAGTTGGAAGGAGGTGCGCAATGATCCGCAAAGTCATGCTGATTACCGGAATCTGGATGTGCCTGGCGGGCTTGATCACCGCCCCGGTTGCGGCGGCGGCTCTGCCCCAGGCTGACACCCCCACACCCGCTGACCAGGAAATTCCAACAACCAACACTGAAGCGGACAAAGGCGACGCGCTGTCCCTCAAAGACCTGGGCATGGCCCGTGAGCGCAACCTGCAGGGACCCTACGACAGTTTTGCGCTGGAATTTACGCTGCCGGCAGACTGGAAACTGCTGCCGGGAGCTGAATTGCAGCTTGACCTGACCGCTTTCTTCTCCAACCTGCTGGTGGGACAGGAACAGCGCGACCTGGGCGGCGTGGTGGCCGGCGCGCTGGATGTGGCCTTGAACGATGTGGCGCTGCCCAAAACCATGCTGCAAGACAACGGCCAGCAAAAGGTGACGCTGCCGCTGCCCCCTGAAGCTCTGCAGCCCGATCCCTTAAGCGGCCTGCACCGCCTGGTGATTCAATGGGACGCCAGTGCCTCGTGCGACTTCAACCTGGCCACCAGCCTGCTGCTGGCCAACACCTCGCAATTTGTGCTGCCGCACCAGGTTGTCAGCCTGCCGCTGAACCTGGCAGATTTCCCGCGCCCGCTGGCGCAGTATAACCAGTCGGCTGCGGCGGTGTACCTGGTGACGCCGGATAAACCCGGCGCGACTGAATTGCAGGCAGCCCTGTCTCTGGCTGCGGCGCTGGGACGCCTGACCGGCGGCAGATTGGATTTGAAACTGATTCCAGCCAGCCAATTGACGCAAAATCGCCGCGATGAGGCGCACTTGATTTTTGTTGGAAAAAATGAAAGTTTCGCGTTATTAGAAGTGAACCTGCCGTTGAGCGCATCCGCGGCCGAACAACCCGGCGAAAGTGACGGAACCCTGCAAATGGCGGTTTCGCCGTGGAACCCGGCGCGCGCCGTGCTGGCCGTGGCGGGCGCCAGCGATGCGGCGGTGCTCAAAGCTGCCCTGGCGCTGGGCAGCGGCGAACTGATTACCAATGCGCAGGGTGACGCTGCCATTGTGCGCGATGTGCGCGCGCAAACAACTCCGGCTGGCTATGTTAATCAACAGACCCTGGCCGGCCTGGGTCAGAAAGAATTGACCTTCTCGGAATTCGGCGCGCACACCCGCCAGGTGAATTTTGAATTACCCGCCGGAATTTCAGTGGGCGCTGATGCCTACCTGGAACTGGTTTTTAACCACTCGCAGTTGATCGACTATCTGCGTTCGGGCATTGTGGTGCGCGTCAATGATGTGGCGGTGGGCAGTGTGCGCCTCAGCGACACCACCGCCGGCGTGAGCAGCGTGCGCATGATTTTGCCGCCCACCGCGCTGCGCACAGGCGTCAACCAGCTTGATTTCCAGGTTGACCTGGTTCCGCGAGATGTGTGCGCCGATCCGCGCCGCGGCAGCCTGTGGGTGACCATCTTCCCCACCACCAACCTGTATCTGCCCAAGACCAGCCTGCCCATCAGCAGCGAATCGCTGGATAACCTGGGCGCCTATCCGCTGCCGCTGGTCAATGATAACGAACTGGCCAGCACGCTGGTGGCGCTGCCTGCCGCCGACCCGGCTGCCTGGGACGTGGCGGCCAACCTGTTGTTCAACCTGGGCGCACACACCGCCGGGCGACTCAGCAGCCCTGCGCTGCTGTTTGCCGAAAACGCCGACCCGGCTGCCTGGCAGGGCAAGAACCTGCTGGTTGTGGGGCGGCCCAGTCAACTGGCTGTGCTGGAGCAGTTGAAAGCCGTGCTGCCCGTGCCGTTTGCAGCCGGCAGCGACCTGCCCGCCGGCGATGCCTTCCGTGTGGAATATAACCTGACCGAAAACACCCTGCTCGGCTTTTTGGAAATGGCCCCGCTGGACGGCGCAACAGCCTATCTGGTGATGGGTAACAGCGATGAGGGTTTGCGCAGCGCGGCGGCTGCACTGCAAAGCGGCGCGCAGGAGCAAACCCTGGCGCAGGGCAATTTTGCCATCGTGCAGGGCAGCCGGATGGTTGTGGAGAACTTCGCCGCGGCCGCCGGTGAAACCGCCGCGGGTGACTTGACCCCGCC
>Ga0334888_1003387_pt1 | contig 15838 bp, 14 predicted proteins | sample GraSluR1_MG_FD_207227 | JGI IMG/M metagenome (GOLD analysis project Ga0334888, IMG submission 207227) | Sludge microbial communities from methane-producing bioreactor in Wageningen University, Netherlands - Granular Sludge_3_08-R1 | ecosystem: Engineered > Bioreactor > Anaerobic > Unclassified ...
CATCCAGGCCTTCGATCACGATTAATTTCCCGACGGTATTATTCATGATGGCTCTCTGTTTTCATGTAGTCGCAGATAACATCAGCCATGTCGCTGGAAGGTGTCGGTACGAACCTGCGTGCCGAGGGTAAAACATTAACAAGGCGATCAAATGCTTGGTCGGGTTGGGTTTCGCTTATCCAAAACACCAAATGCGGTTGGGGTAGGACGGCATTAATGGCCAGGATCCATGAACTTAATTCTTCGTCATCTGTTTGCAGGTATTCATGATAATGACTGCCAGATATAAGCAGGTAATCGAATATGTTGACACTCTGAGTCAATCCATTGGTTGGATTGAAAAAGAAATCCATGCGGTCGACGAGTTGTAGCCCGTGCCAGGGCAGATCATGGTACTGCGTCCGCAGATCAAGTGCAACACGAATTTGATGCGCAAAAGGCCCATCTCCCGGGAAAGCTGCGACCCGCACATGCATGCCCTGTGTGCGTAATTGTTGGGCGATAGCATTCACTGTTTGGTCGCGCAGATGAATGTCATCACTTTCGATGCAAACAATTTTCATATCAGTAGCTTCTCGGTCAGGTATAGAATTTGCCCAGATACAGCTTTGTCAAGAGTTTCGATACAGCAGCCAGGGCTCCTGGGTCATCTGCCAATCAATGATCTCATGATCTTCAAACCAGATGGCAATTTCGAGTTCAGCGTTATCTGGCGAGTCAGAAGCATGGGTCAGGTTGCGGTCACGGATGATGGCGAAGTCATGACGGACGGTGCCCGGAGCGGCTTCAGTAGGGCTGGTGGCTCCCATGGTCTGACGGACGGCAAGGATGGCGTCTGGGGCTGCCCAGATCATAGCAACCACCGGCCCGCTGGTGATGTAACGAACCAGTCCTTCGTAGAACGGTTTGCCTATGTGGACGGCATAATGTTTTTCTGCCAGGGCTTTGTCGGGAAAGACGATTTTCAATGCAATCAACTTCAAGCCGCGGTTTTCGAGGCGCTTTGTAATTTCACCCACCAGGCCACGTTGAACGCCGTCCGGTTTGATCAACACCAGTGTTCTTTCCAAAATTATCTCCTCTGTATAAGGTTTTTACTTGATAAAGCCTTCTGCTTTCGTGTAGGCATCTAATGCCTGCTGCAGATTATTTTGTTTGCGGTAGGCATCACCCAGAAGCATCCAGGAATGTACCTCAATAGGATGATAGGTCTCAATGTCAAATAACAAGACATCGATAACCGACTGGTTCCACTGCTCATCTTGCATCAGCTGTTGCAATTGCGGGAGCGCTTCATCGAATTCGCCATTGTGTAACTGGTTCTTGGCAATGATGAATAATTCTTCGAAGTCAGTTTCGGGTTGTTTTTCTTCATCAGCCAGCAGATCGGCTTCCTCAATCTCCCGTTCATCAACCTCTTGGAGTTCTCCTGTAACTGAGGACGGCTCTTCAGTTTCAGCTATTGGTTCTGGTTCGATTTCTTCCTCAACTGCATCGAGGGTCTCTTCCTCGAGTTCCTCAAATGACTCCATTGACTCACTCCGGGTTGCTTCCTGCAAGATTTCTTCATGTGCAGAATCATCTTCGCCAGTGATCCATGCAGGCATGTCAGGCAATTCACTCCTTTGTTCTTGTGTGGCATCAATTTGCGCTATAGTTTCGCCCAAATCGTCCTCGCTGATGTCAGAAATCCAATCGGGCAAATCATCTTCTTCATAGATCTGCTCCCATTGATAGGGTTCATCATCTGAAACAGCCAATTCAATCTCTTCTTCCTCGATCGGTTCAGAGAAGAAGTCATCAATGAAATCAACTGGGCCGTGTTCTTGCTCCTGGTTCACAGTGAAAAGAGTTGTGTCAAGCTCTTCGTCAGTCAGAGGATTCTCTTCTTCCAACTCTTCTTCGAGGGCTGTGACGTCCTCTGGCAGGTCGGGGAGGTTCTTTAACCACTCGTCAATTTCAGAAACATCACTATCCACTTCTTGTTTAATAAAGTCAAGCACCGCCGTAGTTGCCATACGTTCAGCATCGGGAATGGATGCTTCCTGCTGCTCCTCTTCTTCTTCGGTCAACACTTGATCCCATTCCGCTTGTTCCTCAAGTTCTTCTTCCAGAGAAACCTCTTCAAGGATTTCTGCTGGTTCTTCTTCTACTTCGGCAGGGATCTGCTCTACAGGAACCTCAGCGGAGAGCGGTTTGGTGACCCTTTCCGGTGGTGCAATGGCTTTTAGCCACTCAGGCACGTCTTGCGATTCTTCGTCAATTGCGATCGCATCCGCCAGTGCTTCAGGACTGCCGATTTCCTGATCATATTCAAATGCGAACACAACTTCTTCTTCCTCTTCTTCTTCGGCAGCTATCTCTGGTTCTACCGCGAATTCCACAGGCTCTTCGGTTATGGTCTCCTCGGGTGCTTCCTCAGTCTCATCTAAGGTGACAGGTTCCTGTGCAGGGATTTCGATCGACGCGATGGTTACATCATCCATTTCAAACTCCATAGAACTATCCATCGACCGGGCTTCCTGGATAGGTTCTTCAGATATTTCTGATTCAGGTTGTTCTTCGTCGTCAAATATCCACTCAGGCTGTTCATCGCGCGTTTCTGGTGCACTAAACAAGACCTCTTCATCGGCGCCTTGTTTGGCCGCCAGGCCTTCAAGCCAGGCGATAGCAGAATCGATGTCATCTTCATCGGCTTCTTCTGCATATGCTTCTACCGGCTCATCAATGATTGCCGGTTCTTCGGAGGTTTCTACCTCCTCTTCATCGTCTTCAAACACAAATTGATTCATTTCCTCAGGGGCAGGCATCCGAGAGGGACGGTCTTTACTTTGCTGCTGTTCTTCCATTAATCCCTCCTGTGTAGAAATTTTCTCCAACCATTCCTGGTCTGCTGCCAAATCTTCACCGAAGACAGGCATCCCTTTAGATTCCAGAGGTTGATCCAATTTTTCGGGTTCTGCCGGGGCGCTGGCTGGTTTTCCCTCATCCTCACCTGATAGGATGGCATCGAGCCAGGCAATCTTTTCCTCTTCTTGTTCTTCTTCGTCGGTGTCTTCACTAAACAACGAGGGTAATTCATCACGGGCAGCTTCTGCTGGAGCAAAGTCTTTAATCCACTCGGGCAGATCTTCTTCGTCGAGCTCATCTATGGCGTTGTCCATCCCCACATCCGGCACATAATCGGCCTGATCATATTGTTCGATCAAGGCCTGCTCTTCATCGGGGGGTTTGGGTGTTCCGGCTTCCCAGCCGGCTCCCTTCATCCAGTCAGGGATGTGAGCGCTTTCATGTGATTGTGCCTCTAACAGGGTTGAATCCTCGAATGTATCTTCAGAATCTTCTGCCACCGACACTTCTTGTGTGTCAGCATATTCATCGTGGCTGATCGTGTCGTCGAATTCTTGCGTCTCGTCCTTTTGCTCTGTCTCGATAGCAGGTTGCAAATCCAGTTTTTCAATCATGATCAAATCATCTTGCACATCGGCCAAGCTGGTTGATTCAGTGACAAAGCTGGTGTAGGGATCCAATTCGTACAGTCGTTGCTTGAACGGTTCGGCTTGTTCAGGTGTTTCGGCAACCTCTGCCAGCATGGTATTGATGTCATAGGCGTAGGGCCGCTTTTTGATCACCTGTTGACAATACTTCAAGGTGTTGGGGATGTTATTCAGTCTGTAATAAATCTGCGCCCGCAGGATTTCGAGGTCAATGCGTTGAGAATCTTCTTTCAGTGCGAGGTCAATTTCTTTCAAAGCCTGCTGGTATAGACCGCTGCGTACATTGATGCGGATCAAAGCGCCGCGTGTAATGAGAGGTTTTGGGGGGGCGATGCCATCGCGCTGGGTGAACAAGCGGTGCAGTTCTTCATGGATGGTTTGGGTGGATTTCAACTCATAAGCGCGTTCCATGTGCCAGATGGCGGCATCGAGGTCGCTGCTCTCTTCTTTGACAACGCTAAGACCAAGGTGCGAGACAAAGTCGTCGGGTAGAACAGCCAGCACCCGCCGGAACATACCTTCTGCTTCTTCATAGCGTGAAGATTCCAGATAGGCTTTTCCAAGCAACCGGTAAATATCAATGTATTTCGGGTAGCTTTTCAGGATGTGTTTGCAGTGTTCAAATGCCAAATCGATATTTTTACTCTCGATGAGGGTATTTATTTCTCGCAGGTATGCTCTCAGGGAAATTTTTGCCATTGCCGACCTCGTTTCGCATGACTTGATTCTCTAAAATCTTATTATAATTCTAAAAATGATTTTTCATAAACTTGATTAAGGGAGCTAACTCTTGGAAAAACAACAGGTGAGAATTGAAAAGCTGGTCTATGGCGGAGAGGGATTGGGACGGCTGGGTGATGGCAGATCAGTTTTTGTGCCGTTTGTGCTTCCGGGAGAGCTGGTCATGGTGGAGATCACAGAAGAGAAGCAGCGTTATGCCCGTGGAAAAGCAGTCCGTTGGTTAGAAATTTCGGAGCGAAGGATTGCGCCTCCCTGCCCATATTTCGGTGATTGCGGCGGCTGCCATTACCAACATTTACCTTATGGTGACCAGATCGAGACAAAAGGTGACATCCTTAAGGACCTTTTTTCACGTAATGGCGGTATTGATGATATTCCTTTGAAGGTGATCGAATTGTCTGGTAAAGAATACCATTACCGGAATGCGGTGCGGCTGCATGTGGCGAATGATGGCACCCTGGGGTTCTTACAACAGGGTTCAAACCTGCTGGTACCTGTTGCTGATTGTTTGCTGGCAAAAGGGCAGCTGCAAAAATTCCTGAAGCAATTCACGCTTTCGGCGGAAGACTCGATCAACACAGTGGAATTTCGCTGGGATTCCACCGATGAAGTGATGATCATTATCGACAGTGATGAAACTACCCTCCCTGAAGTTTCGATTGATTTCACCGGATCGATAGTACACCAATCTCCCGCTGGCCAGGTTGTTCTGGCTGGCAGTGAGTCGCAGGTCTTCAGTGTTGGTGATTATGACTTCGTGGTATCGGCTGGCTCTTTTTTCCAGGCCAACCTGCCCATGGCCGAACGAATGGCGGTATTTTTAGCGAGCCGGCTGCCCGATGGGGCGGATGTCACCTTGTTCGATCTCTATTGCGGTGTCGGTTTGTTCAGTCGATTCTTTGCAGAGCGCTCTGGAAAAGTTGTAGGGATCGAGCAATCACCCTCGGCTGTGGCTGATTATGTGGTCAATCTGGATGCATTTGACCATATCGAGATTTATGAAGGGGCTGTCGAAATCATACTGCCCGGTATTACTGAAACGCCGGATATTGTGATTGTGGATCCGCCGCGATCGGGTCTGGCTGGTTCCGTAGTAGATTGGTTGGTGGAGAAGCAAGTGCCCTGGATTGCTTATGTGTCCTGCGACCCTGCCACACTGACAAGAGATGTGAAGCGCTTTGTCCAACAGGGATATCGACTGGACGAGGTGGCCTTTTTTGACCAATTTCCACAGACTTATCACATTGAGACGATAGTATTGATGGCATGGGTGGAGTCGTAGAGGGTCTTTCAATGTTTAGCTATACTCTTTTCAATTATTTGGTAGGACTGATGGATGGCACCTGGGTGTATATATCGAGCCTTCCGATGGTTTATGATAAGAGACAGGGGAGAGTTATTCAGTTAACAGCGGTTGCGGCATAAGTCAAATGAAGGAAGGGTTTAATGCATGGTATGATACTGTCTTTCTTGGAGGGCTGGCCTTCGATATACCTGGCTCTAAGACGGAAGTTTTCAAAATGCTGTATGAGCTTTTTTTACGCTATGATGGAAAAAAACTCCTGTGTATTAGGAACTACTCATGTCAGGCACGACGCCTGGACGGTCATTGGTTGGCAAAAGCATTTATACGCTGAAAAAAACAAAGGGAATTGAAGGAGGAATATATATGAAAACTATGTTTGATCTACGAGAGAAAGAAAATGGTGGAATCTATGAGGCTGTCCGCAATCTTTATGTTGAACCTGTAGAGGTTGTGAGGTTAGGAGATCAATCCATAAATGCATGTATTGGTTGTTGGAACTGCTGGCTCAAGACCCCGGGCAAGTGTGTGATGAAGGATCAGATGGCCGAACACTACCCCGACTATGTAAACAGTGATACTGTAGTTTTACTCTTTGATACTGCGCAAGGATTCATCAATCATCAAGCCAAAGCTTTTTTTGACAGAACAATTCCCCACTACCATCCCTATATAGAAATCGTTGATGGCGAATGTCATCATGTCGCCAGATATGAGCGTTATCCAGATTTGGTTTTTTATTTTGATACCGAAGGCTTAACAAATCAAGAAGAACAAGTCATCGAGGATTTTCTGTACCGTACAGCCTACCATTTTAAATCGATGGTCTACCGTATCGTAAAAGAGGAGAACCTTCAACTGCGCCTGCTGGAACCAAGAAAGGCGAAAAACCAGGCTGTGGCTTTTGAATCGACGGAACCCATGGAGAAACTGGTGATTTATAACGGTTCCCCCAGAAGGAGTGGCAGCAATTCCGCCCTTATTTTGCAAAAAACTGTTGAAGCCCTTGGTGACAGGATTGAGGTTCGTGATTTGAAGGAAAGAAATAAATGGGCGGAGTGGGCAGAGAATTTTAAGAACGATAAACACGTTATGTTCTTCATGCCCCTGTACGTGCATGCCATGCCTTCCCACGTCATGAGATTTATCGAGAAACTTCAAACCTGCCAGGGGAGCATTGGTTTTTTTGTTCAATCTGGTTTTCCGGAAAGCAGTCAATCTCACTATATTGAGGCATATTTTGAACAATTGGCTGTCAAATTGGGAAGAACGTATCTTGGCACAGCCATAAAGGGCGGGGTGGAAGGCTTGGTGACGAGGCCTGCTAAGGCTCAAGAAAAAATGATGGAACCAATGGTAAATGCTATCGTGAATTTGGTGAATGAGGGCAAATATAACCGGGCAGATATCCGCCAATTGGCAATGCCGATTCGATTTGGCAAGGTTATTGGCTCCCTTGTCAAATTAGTTGCTAAAACTGGACGATTAAACTCATTCTGGGACTACCAGCTCAAAGCCAATAATGTTTATGAAAAAAGTTTTGACCGTCCACATGTATCTATAACCAAGGAAATCTCAACGATTTAATCGCGCCAATCAGTAGCATTAGGCCATTAGGCCGGGTTGAACGAGTGACACCTGATGAGGCGCGGATTGTGGTAAAGATGAATCACCATAGTGAACTGATCGTAGTTTGTTTCCGGTAATTAAGTAGCATCCCCTGTAGGAAAAGGCTTCCGGTATATGATATGATAGAAGATGATTGGCAGCATTGCGTTTCATCATTGGATAAGGAGGTTGTCATTATGAACAAAGATAATTTAAACCTGAATGGTCAGGTTATATATTTTTCACATGGTGGAGGTCCACTTCCCATATTGGATGATCCTTCCCATCGAACAATGATTCAATTTATGAAAAGCCTTCCAGGAAGAATAAATAGACCAAAATCAATTATTGTATTCAGTGCTCACTGGGAGGAAGATGTGGTTACCGTCCAAAGTGGAAGTGAACCTGAGATTATGTATGATTATTATGGATTTCCTGAGGCTGCCTATACTATCAAATATCCATGCAAAGGGGATAGTGAGTTAGCTTTAAAGGTCGCTGACCTATTTATGAAGAATGGAATTAAATATCGGTTGGACGATAAAAGACCCTATGACCATGGTTCTTATATACCCTTAAAGATGATATATCCAGATGCTGATATACCTGTTATTCAGATTTCACTACATCATAATCTTGACCCAATGACACATCTCAGTATTGGGAAGGCATTAAGACCGTTACTTGAGGACAATTTTCTATTCATTGGTTCGGGGTTTTCATTTCATAACATGAGACGCTTCTACTTTACAGGGGAAAGTACCGTAGATCCCGTAAATGATGAGTTTCAAAACAAGCTGATTGAAATTTGCTGTGGTTATCAAGAGGAAGATAAGAAGTGGGAATCCTTAATAAACTGGGAAAATATTCCGGGTGCCAGGTATTGTCATCCTCGAGAAGAGCATTTGTTACCTTTGTTTGTCTGTGTCGGACTATCTACAGGGGTTGGTGCCAAAATATTTGACGACTATATTCTGGGGAAAAGAGGTACAGCATTTTTATGGACATGAAGAACTTGCTGATAATCAATTGCAGCATAAAAGGTGGTACCTTAGCGGAGAACCCAGCTGAAATTCTCAAGAATTTTTTTTAGATTATGTTTTTTATTAAACCAAATCGAAACGGCCAGTATTCTGCCCCGGTGATTGTGGTTTGATTATGCCTCTCCCGCTGCCACTTCTTCAATCGGTATGGGTGTCAACGTTGGCGTTGGTGTGGGGGTAGGCGTAGGCGTCACTGTAGGTGTTGGTGTCGGTGTAGGCGTTGGCACATTGATTGTGATGGTCACACGGGCTTCCACTTTTGTGGCGCGGTTGCTAAACACAATCAGTCTGAGGGTAATCGGCCCGTTGGGCAGGTCTCGCGCGTCCAGGGTATGAATCAGCCTGGGTTGGTCATGCATGACATTGTCATTCATCAACTCAATCCAATTTGCGGGGTTTTCACCGATGCCGTAAGAGAGGGTGTATCCCTGGAAGTTGCGGGTGGCGGTTGCCACGGTGTAGATGCCGACTTCTTCCTGGGTGATCAGTTCCCCATTCTGTGGAAAAGCGAATTCTGCCCTGGCCTGCGGATCGGAGAGTTCACATTGTTTTTCGGGCAGAATGTCGAACGGTTCCTGGAAACCGATACTCTCTGCCCAGGCTTTGCCCTGGTTGGTGCCGCGAATCCAGGCGACAGCCTCTTCATCTTTCACATTCAGTACCGACAGGACTTCCGGGTTGTTGTCACATTCATCACTGGCAAGCAATTTCGTCCAGGGGTCAACCCGCACGTCTGCCCAGAAATCGAATTCCTCAGGTAACGGCCCCTGATCGTAGGCGAAGTATTCAGGGCGGGTGTTGCTGCACCAGCGGGATGGCTCAGTGCCTGAATAGGTACAGATGGTTCTTTCCATGACACCATTTACGGGGAGAAATGCGGAGGGATTATCGGTCATCCGCGGAATCGCAAACTGCATGAACTGATTCCACACCGGCGACGCGCCGCGATATCCGGTGATATCATCCATTTCGCTGTTGTCAGCATTGCCAATCCAGACACCAGTAACAAGTTCAGGCGTGTAACCAATCGTCCAGGCGTCGCGGGTATCATCCGTTGTGCCCGTTTTCACAGCAGCCGGAAAAGGCAGGCGTAAGGTGGAATTGGCACCGAACATATCTGTGCGTGCGGCATTGTCTGATAATATCGAACTGATCAAAAAGGCATGTTCTGGGCGAATGATCTCATGGAAAGCGGGCTGCGGGGCTTCATAGACAGTGCGTCCCATGCGGTCTGTGATGTGGGTGACGGCTATCGGGGCAACACTTCTGCCCTGATTGGCCATGATGCCAAATGAGCGGGTCAGTTCCAGTAGGGTGACTTCTCCACCACCTAATGCCAGAGAAAGGCCGTAATCTGGTCTGGTCAATGTGCTGATACCCATCCGTTGGGCAAAGGTGATGAACCCATTTTCCTCCAATGTTTCAGGATCCTGGTATACCCCAACAAATTGAAGGGCGCTGACCGCTGGGATATTGTATGAATTGCCGAGGGCATATCGCACTGTCACCGGTCCATGGTATTTTCGGTCATAATTCACCGGCTTGTAGGGCTGGGAGAATTCATCTGGCATGCCTGAGGGCGAAAACTCGAGCGGAATATCCCACAGTAAGGTTGCCGGCGTCCATCCTTTTTCAAAGGCAGCCAGATATACCAATGGTTTGATGGTGCTGCCGGGTTGACGGGGAGAGATGCTCATGTTTACCTGGCCAGAGATTTCTTCGTTGTAGAAATCAGCAGATCCGACCATTGCCAAAATTTCACCGGTTTGAGGGTGGATGGCAACCAGCGCTCCGCTTTGTACCTGACTGTCTGCAAGGCTGTTGACCTGTTCAGTGATCAGCCGCTCTGCTTCACGTTGCAGCACGGGGTCAATGCTGGTGTGGATGGTAAAACCTGAATTATAGATGATGTTGCTGTCAAAGTTTTCAAACAACCAGTTGTGTACATAGAAAACCCAGTGAGGGAATTCCATGGCGAATGTCAGCGGGGGAAAATCGTAATCGAGGATTTCCAGCAGAGCGTTGGCGGTGTCTGCGCTGGTGACGCATACCCGGTCGTGCTGGCTGCTGACATAGATACAACCAGTTTCCTGGCTCAGTTCCTGTGCCAAGGTGAGCACCTGAGATTGGCGATTGATGGCGCCTGTCGGGTTCTGATATACATTCCAGATAGCAGGGGCTTGTGGAAGGCCTGCCAGGAAGGTGGCCTGGCCAAATGTGAGATCTTCCGCCGAGGTTTTGAAATAGGTCTGCGAAGCAGCTTCGACGCCATACGCCAGGTTGCCGTAATTGATCTGGTTCAGGTAAATTTCAAGAATTTCTTCTTTGGAATAGATGCGAGTCAGTTCTGCGGCGACAACGATTTCTTTGGCTTTGCGTGAATAGGTAATCTCGTAGCGTTCTTCGGGGGCAAGCAAGACCATACGGGCCAGCTGCTGGGTGATTGTTGATGCCCCAGATACCGTCTGGTGGGCAAGCAGGTTCTGGATCAGTGCGCGGGCGATGGCCACAGGGTCGAAACCAGGGTGGTTATAAAATTCTTTGTCTTCCGTCGCAATGGTGGCAGCGATTAGTTGCGGGTCAATGTCTTTTAAAGCCACATAAGTGCGCCTGCCGGCCATAGGATCTACGATCTCATACAACAGATTGCCTTCTCTGTCCAGAATGTAGGTCGTTTCAAATTGGGCTGCCTGTTCCTTCAAGGTTCTCACATCGGGAAAATCAGGCCCATTTTTGATGGTTTGATATTGCAGAAATGCGAAACCTGCTCCTGCACTGAGCAAAATGATGCCCGCGAAAATGGCGATCAGGAGAAACTGCAGCAAACATCCCATGACCTTCTTGGTCTGTGAGGCGTCTGGTTTAACGAACTGGATGGACTTAAGTTTGGATTTTAACTGCTGCAACCATGATTCATTAACTTGAACTTGATCTGGGTTTAGCGGTGCTTTTTGTTGTGAAGGTTTTAGCGGTTGCGTCTGTGCATAGGGTGATAAGGACTTGCGGGCAGGCGACTTTGGTGGAACCGTCGTGGGTGGTGAAGGACGCCTCTCCGTGTCTGACGGCTGCGAATCACCATACCACCCGTGCGAGAGATCAGGGGTCTGTTGTGGCTTAGAATTATCGGGTAATGAATTTCTCTGTTCTTGCATAAATGTAATGCCGATTTCTTGAGTTTTCTTTAATGTTATATGGTAGAATCTGAGTATAGATGTAATGAATTTCTATCTCTATTTTCATATATCATTATAACAGCCAACGAGAACATACAAAAGGAAACCTCTAATGGCAACACCTGAACAACCCGATATTGACACTTTATTACTTGTCATAATCCAGGCGCAGGATGCGGATCTGGCGATTCATATGCTCAACAAAATCAATCAAAAAGTGACAAAATTACCTTCCGTAGGTGGTTTTTTGCGTCGGCGGAATAGTATGCTATTGATTGCATTGCACATAGAAAATCGCGAAAAGGTGCTGGATATTCTGAATGAAACCTGTAAACAGCGCGTAGAATTTATCGCTTTGCCATTGGAAAGTACACCATTACCGTTACCCGCACCAACACCGATCAATGTGGGGGGAGCCATTTGCTTTTCACTCGATATTGAACACTACGAGGAGATCTGAGATGAAATTAATCATTGCCATTATGCGTGATTCGGACACTGATGTGGTGTCATCTGCGTTGACAACGGAAGGATTTAAGATCACTTCGGTAGCGTCGACGGGCGGTTTCTTGCGACGAGGCCAAACCACTGCTATGATTGGCGTGGAGGATGATGAAGTACAACAAGTGCTGGAAATTATCCGCTCGCATTGCACACAACCTAGTGCTGAAGATGTGCGTCATACAGTGTTATTTGTGATGGATGTCAGCCAATACGATCATTTCTAATAAACATAATACAAGGAGAACAATATGGATTTCGGCTTAGCATTTTCGTATCAATTCAAAGATGAGGTCTGGTGGAAAAAACTGCTCTTGACTGGTTTAATCACCTTGATCCCAATCGTCGGGCCATTTTACTTGATTGGATGGACCATGGAAGTCGCCGGACGTTTCACCAAAGCGCAAAGCGGTGACGAGGTTGAGTTACCGGACATTAATTTCGGTCAATTCATTGTTAAGGGTCTTCTGGGTGCGGTGGTTTCGTTTGTCTATTCTATTCCCGTCATTTTGTTCGTCGTTCCGATTGCCATTGCTGCGTTTTTAACCGCTGATTCAGGACCGGGAGGTTCTGAATGGATCATGATAGTGACCAGTGTTTGCTGCGGTGGCCTTGCCCTGTTGGTAAGCATCTTCACGGGCTTCCTATCTTTTGTAGCGCTTATTGATCTCCAACTCAAGGACTTCAAAGCTGCGTTCAACTTCAAACGCAATTTCAGCATTTTGAAGAATGCTATCGTTCCCTACCTGCTGGTTTTGGCAGTCTATATCATTGTTACGCCTATTCTTTCAATGTTAGGTAGCATCGCCTGTGGTTTGGGGGTGTTGTTCACGGTGCCATATTCTGCCTCGATATTGGGCAGTTTCTTGGGGCAAGCCTATAAGAAAGGCTCTCTCGCTCTACCGAACGAGGCAGGGGTACTCGAAATCTAAAATTTTTCTCCACATAAAATAAAAAAAAAGCGGTGAATTAACACTCACCGCTTTTTTTGTGCAACAACTCAAAGTATCATTCTTCTTCAGGCTGGCTGGGTTGGTGGAATTCCACCAAATTGCCATGGATGTCAATGATGACCTTGAAACCAGCCATGCCCAAAAACATGCGATCGTTTTCTGGTATGCCCACCATTTTTAACAGGTCGTATTGCTGGTCAAAATCACCCAATTTGCTTGCCATGGCGGCCTGTGAAAAAGGATCTTCGATGCCCAGCAATTTGGCTGATTGTTCAATGATGGCTTCTTTGTTTTCATCGAATTGTTTTTTTAGTTGTTCAATAATCTGACGGTCTACATCTTCAGCAGGGATGTGGCGCATAAAGCCATCATCGTCAACCACATAAAATGCTTCATCGCCAATATTTCTCACATCAGCAGGGTTTTCGTTTTCGTCAAAAACCAGACCTTCAAAGATTGCTTTCATTGCCATATTCATCTACCTCTAGTATTGAATATAAACCACAGTGCCTATCTTTGTCCAATCGAACAACCACTTGGAATCCTCGAGACGCATGTTGACACAACCATGACTCATGGGTGTACCAAAATTGTTGTGCCAGGTAGCAGCATGAATGCCGTAATCTTTGTAGAAATATTGGGTGTATTCAACATCAGCGAGGAAGTAACCCGGGCCGGACATGTTGGTGTATCGATACTTGATATACACAGCAAATTGACCCATTACAGTGGGGGTATTGGGTAGGCCAGTAGAAACCAGAAAAGTATTCACGATCTGATCGCCTTCGTAGGCGTAGAGCATTTGTTCGCTTAGTTTTACCAAAATCCAGCGTTCGGCAGTGATCACGGGCAGCGATGTGGGCGTGAATGTTTGGGTCGCTGTCGGAGTGGCAGTGTTGGTTGGGGTTGCTGTCGATGTAAGGGTAGGCGTTGTGGTGGCAGTCGGTGTCGGGGTGCTTGTGAGTGTCGGGGTTATCGTGCTACTGGGGGTGATGCTTGGTTTTTGGTAAAAATCATGCGGCCGTTCATTGTTGATGGTCGGGGTGGCAAAGAAAGCGGACACCATGTGGCGGATGGGAGGGTGCTGCCCAACGGCGACTATTATCAGAGAAAGAAGTACCAGGATAACCAGCATTGTTCCAAGCCATTTTGGTTTTGAGGTGTTTTTTGGCTTTGCCACCGCTGTATTTTTGGGTGGCGAAGGTGTTTCAGTGGATTTGTGGTTTTCCTGAATAGCTGCTTTATTGATCCTTTGGCGGGATATTTGGATTGCCTGATCGATGCGCGGTGAATCGGGTATCAGGCTTTTTGCTTCTGTCAGGTATTGCAGCGCCTGGTCAGGATTGGTTGTGGCAGCCAGAATCAGCCAGGGTGTTTCATGCATTGGATTCAGTTTCTGCGCCTGTTTGGCATAGCGTTTGGCATTCAACAGGTCTTTACCCTGATAAGCGCTTAGCGCCATCTGCAGGAAATCCGAAAATTGAGGAGAAATGTTGTCCATCATCTTCTGTCTATTGCCCTAAATTGATGGTCTCATTGTAGGCATAACAGCGGATGCCCTGTGCCAGACCATGCGCCACCAGGTCGGGTTGTTCGGTTAGCAGCTGCCGATCAAGCAGCATGTAGCCAGTTTCGACGATCGCGCTTGGGGTGTTTCCGGCGAACTTTTCAAACGCATGGTATCTGGTCATATCGTCGGTCACCCTGGGATCATAACGCAACCCTGTGACGGTATTGTAGCGGTTGACAATGCAGGCAGCCAGTCGTTCACTTAATTCAGGCTGGTTGGTTTCCTTATAGGTTGCTTTTACTTTGAAGCCGGTTGCGCTGTTATCAATGTATTCACATGTATCGTTGTGGATTGAGATGACCGCCAAAGCCTCGTATCCTTCCAGGCGTGGATCCACTTCATCTAAAAGCTCTACGATAAACCCATCCTGTAAAAGGTCCTGCCGCAGCAGGGTAGCAATCCGCAAATTCAAGGATACCTCGGTTAACCCATCCGGGCAGACGGCACCCGGGTCAGGTATTCCCTCTGGGGCGTAGCCATGGTGTCCAACAATGAGACCGATTTTTTGGTAAGGTGATACAGCTTGTTCTGAGTCAACAACCAACGCGGCATTATCGGCGAACGGCAAGCCAACCAGTTGGTTCTGGTTAACCAGGATGTTTGCCGGTGTCCACATCGTAAACAGGGTTGCAGAAACAAAGGCAAAAACACTGACCATTTTACCGATTTTTATGAGAGTTTGAAAAAGTTGAGGGTTGGTAGTGTTCATATAACTCATTCTGTTGGCTATAATGGTATTAGTAGGATGATTATAGAGTAACTGAGATAGTGAAGCAAATTGGAAAGGAGCATTAAATTGACCGTCCACTTCAGCAGCGATGATATGAAAATGTTGTTAGCGATTGCCAGAGATTGTATTTTGGGTGAATTCGATAAGAGTAAAAAACGGCCCAACTTTGATGAAATTCCTGCCCATCTGCAGGAATTTGGGGCGACGTTTGTTACATTAACAAAGCATGGACAACTGTGTGGCTGCATCGGTACCCTTTCGGCTTACCAGCCTCTGGTGCAAGATGTGTGCGAGCATGCCAAAGCAGCAGCATTCCATGATTACCGGTTTTCGCCGGTGCAGAAAAGCGAGCTGGCTGAAATTGTGGTGGAGGTGTCATATCTGACTGATCCACTGCCGCTGGCGTATTCTGATGCTGAAGACCTAAAGCAAAAATTACGGCCGGGTGTTGATGGAGTGATTCTGAGCGAGGGTCATCATCGGGCAACGTTTTTGCCGCAGGTATGGGAGCAGTTGCCTGAGGTGGAGGATTTCCTCACACACTTGTGCCATAAAATGGGTGTTGACGGCAATCGCTGGAAAGCAGGTACTTTGACGGTCGAAACCTACCAGGCGGTGCATTTTTCTGAGATTGATTTTGTCGATTTGGCTTGACAAGACCCCAATAAACCTTATAATAGCCCTAATTTAACAATAAAAAAACGAAGAAGAGGGATAGT
>Ga0334888_1003389_pt1 | contig 15804 bp, 17 predicted proteins | sample GraSluR1_MG_FD_207227 | JGI IMG/M metagenome (GOLD analysis project Ga0334888, IMG submission 207227) | Sludge microbial communities from methane-producing bioreactor in Wageningen University, Netherlands - Granular Sludge_3_08-R1 | ecosystem: Engineered > Bioreactor > Anaerobic > Unclassified ...
TGAAGCCGCTGTTCTTCAGTATCTCAATATTACGTTCCTCAGCACGGTCGATGGCAGCAGCCCCCAGGGGCCCGTTATCGTGGTGTATGCACCCACCAATCATTTCGACCGTTTTACCATTGATGGTAAAACCGTTTTGCGCATCTATTTTTATGCTCCTTATCCCGAAGTGAGTTGCCAGATTATCAACAATCTTACCATTTATCATCACAGTTACTTTCGCATGGTAGAGATTAGGTTCATCGATCGACCAGAGAGACGGCATACTTACCGGTATCTCCTGTGTCACCTGTTTGGTCTGTCCTGAGGCCATCATTGAATTACTTGTAACTGTTCCAGCCACATTACCTGAAGGGTCACGTAACTCTGTACGCAGGACAATATTCTCATCACGGATCCCGGAATTTACAATTGTCGCTGCCACCTTTACTTCTGCATAATTCTCAGTAATAACGGGTGTTGTAATGTATAATCCACCTGACACATCCAGGTGAACAGGATTGACAAGAGTAAGCCATACATGCCTGATTATACCTGATCCGGTATACCAGCGTGAATTCATTCCTTCGTTCTTAACACGGACGGCAATAACATTTGGTTCTCCCGGCGGATTCAGATAAGAAGTAATATCATAGTAGAAAGGAGTATATCCGTAAGGATGGAATCCAAGGTGTTTTCCATTGAGCCAGACATCTGATCTCATACAAACACCTTCAAACTGCAGGAAAGTGATCTTATCCCTCTCCTCCTCCCCGATGGTAAAGTATTTCCTGTACCAGCCTGTCCCTCCAACCATATACCCTGAAGTACCTTTATCGATGGCATATTTATCAAATGGTCCGATTATATCCACCCCGTTTTGTCCGGGCAGATCTTCTATGCTCCAGTCATGAGGAACGTCGATAATCCTCCAGCCGGAATCATCATAGTCAGGCAACTCGGCATCTGACAGAGTATCTTTCATAAAGCGCCATCCCTCATTAAACGGGATCGTTCTTCCAATGGCAGCAACTTCAGTCTGATTATTGCATGAAGTGAAAAACAGAAAAACCACCGGCAACATCAACAGGTATGGATTTAAAGAAAGTTTAAAAACAGGTGGTTTCAGCTTATTCATATTATTTCATCTCTTGTTGGATAATAATGAAGATACTCTTTATATTGGCTGATCTTCACGGGCGTAAAAAAACAGATCACCCCTTTGCACTGATCATTGTTAATGATCCTTTATTGAGAAGAGTTATCTTCCTTCCTGATATACTCAGGATCCCATCTTTTTCGAACTCATTCATTATCCGGCTAACACTTTCACGTGAAGAATCAATAAGGTTCCCAATCTCTTCCTGATTTACCGGTAAAGAAAAAGTGTTCGACTGGTAAATATGATCTGACATTTCAAGTAACATATCGGCTATTTTTCCACGTATCTGCTTTTGAGTCCTGTTAGCACACCTGTAGAAATTCTCAAGTTCATTTCTGCACAATTCGATCATTATCTCATAAGAAAAATCAGGATTCTTTGCCAGGAGATACCTGAACGTCCCAACATCAATGAAACAAACCTCTGAATCTTCTAATACCGTTACAGAATATTGATTTATTTTATCCCCAAATGTGGTAGGAAGAGCCATATATGAAGGTGCCTTAACAATACGGACAATCTGTTCATAATAGGGCCCGGCAATGTGTATTTTGACCAGCCCCTTACGCAGATATGCGACGTTGGTGGAAAATGTTCCCTGTCTGATCAGGGCCTCACCCTTGCGAAAAGAGACCAGGGCACAATTAACTGACAGTTTGTCAATCTCCTCGTCGGTCAGGGTCATTGCTGCTTTCGACTTGATTGTACAGAAACGGCATTCGCTTTTCATATTCAGGGATTAAAACTTTGTGAGCTATGTCACAAAAGTAATTAATCAAATTCACACTGACAAGGAGAGTTTTACCGGAATCATTTCATTCTTTTGTTAAATAATTAACAATAAAAATCATTAATATGTCAGAAACTGAAAAACTGGTGATAATAAGCACCACAGGTCCTGAATATCAGGAAAAAGCAACATTGCCATTTGTTGTGGCAACAGCAGCACAGTCTGTAGATGCCCACGTTGTGGTTATCTTACAGGCATCAGCAGTGCTATTGTCAAAGAAAGGCATTGCAGAGAATGTAAATGCACCGGGACTACTCCCTTTAAAACAATTAATGGATACTTTTATCGAACTCGGAGGTGATCTCTTAATTTGTTCACCATGTATTAAGGAAAGGCATATTACTGATAATGAGCTTATTGAAGGAGCCAAGCCAATTGCAGCCGGAACCGTGGTAACGGAAGTACTCTCGGCAAAAGCAACACTTACATATTAACTGATTTGACCTATCCGGAAATCAAATTTATAGTATTCTTATATGCAGAATAATATTCACGACCAGTCAGTTAAGCTAACAAACGAGTTGGATGCCCTGAAACTGAGGGTATCACAACTTGAGAATTCAAGACAGGATCAGCTCTCTATAGCACTCGTATCAGGCGACCTTGATAAAATTCTGGCAGCAATGGTAATTTCACTTGCCGCTGCAGCTCTGGACACCCGGGTCAAATTATTTTTCTCATTCTGGTCACTTTCAGCGTTAAGGGACAGGAAGAAAAAAGCACAAGGGAAGGATTTCATTTCCAAAATGTTTGGTCTAATGCTGCCCCGAGGCAAAAACAAGCTTAAGCTTTCCAAAATGAATATGGCAGGCATGGGCCCCATGATGATTAATTACCTGATGAGAAAGCAGGGAGTCCTTTCCCTCGAGCAGATGTTCAGGGAGGCCGCTGAACTGGGTATCGAAATAACTGTTTGCGAAATGTCGATGAACCTGATGGGATTCAAAAAGGAGGAGATGATTGACTATCCAAACCTGAGGTATGCTGGTGCAACAACTTTCGTTGCCGAAGCCAATGAGAGCAGCACACAGTTGTTCATCTAATCCGGGTGCCGGAAACCGAGGACCGAGGACCGAGTACCCGGTACCTGCTAAATGACCAAATAACAATTAATAATTTACATTTAACCTTTACAATTATGACACCAGAAGAATTAAAAAACGTAAGCGTCGCCAAGTCTGTTGATGCAAGAGGAACTGCATGCCCCGGACCACTTCTTGAGGCCAAGAAGGCAATTGGTACTATTAAGGCCGGAGATGTTATGGAAGTATTGTCGGCTGATGAGGGAACAAGGGTTGATATCCCGAAATGGTGCACCAAGCAGGGGCATGAGTATCTCGGAACCATCGAGGAGAGCGGCTACTTCAGGATCTACCTCAGGAAAAAATAAGTCATCGTTACCGGCATGATAAATAAAAGTGCCAGTATACTGGTATTCTCAACTGAAAAGATATCTGATCCGGCAATTGACATGGCCGGATTATTAAAGCTTCATTATCCCCCTACCGTATACACGATAACGATACCCTGCTCAAGCGGGGTAAAACCCAGGTGGATAATGCACGCATACGAGAGGGGTTTCGATGGAGTCTTTATTGCTGCTGACGGAAGTGATTGCACATATGGGGAGTCCTGTACAGGGAAAACCGGCCACCTTGTCGGCAAGACGCATGAGATGATGAAGGAGAAGAATATTGATCCTGCACGGTTACGAATGGCGGCAATCTGTTCGGTATGCAGTGAATCATTCGTAAAACACATCAAAAGCTTTAATGAATATTTGCTTAAAACATTAAAGAGCTGATTATGACAGAAAATGTAAGAAATGATTCCTATGATGCACTCGTGATCGGGGGCGGTATAGCTGGCGGAGAAGCAGCTCTGAATATGGCCGGCAACGGATACAGAGTGCTGCTGGTTGAAAAGGATCTGTCAATCGGCGGTAAGATGATTCTGCTGAGCAAGGTCTTCCCAACACTAGATTGCTCAGCATGCATCACAACTCCCAAGATATCTGAGATTTCGAGACATCCGGGGATCACAATCTTAACAGGCAGTGAAGCAAAAGGCATTGTAAAAAAGTCAGAAAACTACTTTGAAGCGACTGTAATTAAGTATCCCAGGTACGTCATCGCTGAAGAGTGTACAGGATGTCAGTTGTGCGAACAGGCATGTCCCGTGGTTGTCAGTGATGAATATCAGTATAATCTTGTAGGGAGAAAAGCAGCATTTATACCCTTCAGTATCGCAAGCCCGAGGGTGGCTGCCATAGATCTGGAGAACTGCACTCTTTGCGGAGCCTGTGAAAAGGTATGCCCCACCAGGTGCATTGATTTTACACAGAAAACCGAAGAATATTTCATTGCCGTTAAAACAGTTATAATAGCCACAGGTTTTAATCTTTTTGATCCGCTCAAAATTCCAAGATACGGATACGGGCTCTTTAAGAATGTCATCACCTCGATGGAAATGGAGAGGCAGCTTGCTCCCACCAGGCCCTTTAATACAATCCTCAGGCCCGGGGACGGCAAAGTCCCCGACAAGCTTGCATATGTCCTGTGCACAGGATCGAGAGATGTAACCATTGGAAATCCTATCTGTTCACAAATATGCTGTATGTACTCGATTAAGCAGGCCCAGCTGCTCATGGGAGCTCTGCCTATGGCCGACGTGACAATTTATTACATTAATATCAGGTCGTTCGGAAAAGGATTCGAGGAATTCTATGACCAGGCCAAAGGCATGGGAGTAAACTTCATAAAGGGTAAAGCAGGTAAGATTACAGAGAAAGAGAATGGTAACCTGATAATCCGTTATGAGGACATTAACGAAAATGTTGTAAAAGAGGCCGAGCATGATATGGTTGTGCTTTCGGTCGGAGTGCTGGCCAATCCTGACAATGCATCTATATTCACCGGGGAAGAGCTTAAACTCGATCAGTATAGTTTTGTTGACCAGGAAGATCCACTTTCAAGTCCGGCCCGGACAAGCATAAAGGGAGTATTTGTAGCGGGTACAGCTTCAGGCCCGATGGATATACCGGATTCAATACTCTCGGCAGGTGCGGCATCATCAGAGGCAATTAGTTATTTAAACAGTATGTGATGAACAGGAGGTTAGGTGTTTATATTTGTCATTGCGGCGGCAATATCTCCGACTACGTTGATGTTGAAAAGGTAAGAGCATCTGTTGAAAACGAAGAAGGTGTTTACCTGGCCAGGACGACCATGTTTGCCTGCAGTGATGCCACGCAGAAAGAGATGGTTGAAGATATAAGGAATAACGGCCTTGACGGCATGGTGGTGGCTTCCTGTTCACCCAAGCTTCACCTTATAACTTTCAGGGCTGTCTCCGAAAGAGCCGGGTTGAACAAATATAATTATGTTCATTCCAATATCCGCGAACAGGGATCCTGGGCACACTCAGACAATAAGGAGGGAGCGACGGAGAAAGCGATCAAACTTGTGAAATCGGCCATAGCCAAAGTACGGCTTGCCGAATCACTCGATCCTATAAAAATTTCATCGAAGAAAGCAGTAGCAGTTATAGGCGCCGGCGTTGCGGGGATGAGAGCAGCTATCGAACTCTCTGACATGGGTTGTCCTGTTACTCTCGTTGAAAGAGAGCACTTCGTCGGCGGCAGGGTTGCCCAGTGGGATGAGTTGTTTACTACCCGCGAAACAGGAAAGGAGCTGGTGACCCGGCTATATAACGACCTGATAAAACACGATAATATTACTCTTCTGACAGGTGCCGAAGTAATATCCAACAATGGCAGCATTGGCGATTTTACCTTAAAAGTAAGAATCACCCCACGCTATATTAAGGAAAACTGCAATAAGGATGAACTTGAAAAAGCTATTGCAGCCTGCCCTGTTGAGGTGCCGGATGAATTTAACTTCAATATTACAAGCAGGAAAGCCATCTTCCATAATTTTCCGGGCGAATACCCTCAATACCCGGTAATTGATATGATTAACTGTACACGCTGCGGTGAATGTGAGAAAATATGCAGAAGTGTCGATTTCTCACAAAGAGAAGAGGTTGCGGAAATAAAGGTCGGATCTGTAGTTATGGCTACAGGTTTTGATCCATATAATCCTGCAGATGGTGAATTCGGTTTTAAAATGTCGGAAAGGGTCATAACCCTTCCTCAGTTCAAAAGGCTGATCGATCTGAACGACAAGAAGCTGATATTCAAAGGAAAAGAGGTGAGGAAAATCGCATATATATATTGTGTGGGCAGCAGGCAGACGGAAGGAGAGAACAAGTATTGCTCACGTTACTGTTGCACATCAGTAATACATGCAGCAACAGAAGCAAGAAACAAATTCAGTGACATAAGCAACTTCCATTTCACCAGGGGTATCAGGACCTACGGGAAGCAGGAATCAATCTATTCCGAATCGTTGAAAAATGGTGATATTTACCTCCAGTCTTATGAAGATGATCCGACGGTCGTTACTGTTGATAGTGGCCTCGTCTCAGTCAAAATAAACGATATTCTTACTGGAAAAAGGGAGATAACAGTACTCCCTGATCTTATCGTACTGGTTACCGGCATGGTTCCCAGGACTGATAATAGTGTAGCATCGATTTTTAAATTACCAAAGGGGAGAGATAATTTTTTCAACGAGATACACATGAAACTGCGTCCGGTTGAAACGGTTATCGACGGTGTAACAATATGCGGAGCATCGCAGGGACCCAAAAATATCACTGAGTCGATTAACTCTGCATTATCAGCAGTAGCTAAATCCTATTCCTTTGTCAGCAGGGGAGAACTTGAACTGGAACCAGTTATAGCACAAATAGATAAAGAACTTTGCACCTGGTGTGGCGAGTGCATGAAAGCATGCCCGTTCGACGCGGTTAAAATGGAGAAATATGGGCATAAAGATATTGCTGTAATAAATAATTCCGTCTGCAAGGGATGCGGCATGTGTCTGCCGGTATGCCCGGTCAATGCCATTGATCTTATCGCATATTCAGATAATGAGATTGAAAGCATGATAGATGCATTATCATAAAAACAGTTATCCATCTAAAATGAATGAAACAAGATCACAAACAAACATGAAAAAATATAAATTCATGTGGGTTCCATGTGAACCACCTAATTTTCAACAATATAATATTTTTATTTTCACATGAAATAAAAAGTATACAGCATGGATATTGAAAAGGGCAAAACATACAAATATCTCAGGGAAACCAGAGGAGTATCGGAGAGAGCAAAAGAGAATCTCAAGAACTACAACAAAGTAAAGAAGTCGATTCTTGATGCTTTGAGTGAAGGTGACATGACGGTTGAACAGCTCACACAAAGACTTGATATGCAAAAGCATGAACTCTTTTACTATCTGATGACAATGGTCAAATACGGCCTGGTACAAACAGGTGAAATAGATGACATGGATGAATATTTTGCATACAAACTAAAAAAATAATGGCTGCAATAAATACTGAATTCGGGAAGAAACTGGAGAAATACGGGGGATTTGATTTTAACGCCTGTTACAACTGCGGAACCTGCACGGCCGTCTGCTCACTGTCGACTGAAGAAGATTCCTTTCCCAGGGAGATGTTAAGGTTCAGTGTATTGGGGCTGGAGGGTGAAATTAAATCATCACTTAAACCGTGGCTTTGTTATTACTGTGGTCAGTGCAGCACCTACTGTCCCCAGGAGGCCAATCCGGGAGAACTGATGATGACCCTGAGACGATGGCTCACTGCCGAATATGACTGGACAAAACTCTCCGGGTTGCTTTACCGCTCGCTGCCGGCGGCAATAGTGGCAATGGTTCTGGCAGCTGCAGGGGTATTGGGTTTTGGTTTATCAAAGAGTTTCAACCTGGAGGCTGTCATGCATGCAGGACATAGTTTTGAGATGATTGCCATTGCCTCTGTATTTGGATTAATACTGCTCCCCAATATTATCAGAATGTGGTGGTTTATTGTCGTGAAACCAGGTTTAAAAGTTCCTTTTACAAGATACGTTAAAGGATTATGGGAACTGGTAGTACATATGTTCACCCAGAAAAGGAGCCTTGATTGTGATGACAATCGGTTCAGGTGGTTTGAGCATTTCATTCTTGTGATCGGGTATCTGGGCTTACTTTTCACGACAGTTTTTCTCGACTGGTTTTCAAATGAAAGTCTATTTGTCATTATTCTGGGTTATGTGGTTAGCATAACGATATTTATTGTAACGATTGATTTTGTCCTCGACCGTATAAAGAAGAAAAAAGAGATAAGCAGGTATTCTCAGCCATCAGACTGGATGTTTGTTATATGGCTTCTGCTGATGGGTTTTTCTGCATTTGCCGTACGGCTTTTTATTGACCTTGAGCTTCTTGAAAGCAATATATGGTTATACCTGTTCCACCTGACAGTATTGGTTCAATGGGCGCTTATCATAGTTCCTTTCGGCAAGTGGACTCATTTCCTGTACCGCTCATTTGCAATGTATTTTGCAAGAATAAGGAGTTAACACTTTAAAGATTTGATTACGGCATCTCACGGCGTGTACTGGTGGTGCTATGAGAGTGGTCAGAATATTTTCCTGATATTTTTCAATAATTTTTCCCGGAATTTAGAGCAATTTTTCTTAAATTGAGGGGGAAAAAGTGTTTGGTTTCTCTGTCTCAAAAGAGAATGATTCTCCTTTGTGAATAATTATCATTTGATAATTGATCTCTTTTGATTATAATTATCATATGATAATTTATATTTTTTGAGTATTATTATCACCTGAGTATAAATATTACCTGATAATAATTGTTATCTGAGAATTATTGCTATCTTTGCCTTAAGGCTCGTAATATTCACTTAACTTATTTATAACTCATGGCAAACAGAGAGGTAATTAAAATCCTGTCAGACCATAACCTGAAAGTGACCCCGCAAAGAACTGCCGTCCTCGAGGTTATTATGGGACTCGAAAACCACCCTACAGCTGAAACAATACTCGATTACCTCAGACTTAATTACCCCCACGTGCCCATCGGAACAGTCTACAAAATCCTCAGAGCATTCGCCGAAAAAGGAATAATTAAAAAAGTCACTACCGATGAGTACCAGATGAGATATGACGCTGTGCAGGAAAAACACCATCACCTCTATTGTACAGACTCCGATAAAATTGAGGATTTCTACGACAACCAACTTAATATGATCCTCGAAAACTACTTCCGGGATAAGAAAATACCAAATTTTGAAATAAAGGATATCAAAGTCCAGATAATAGGCAATTACACAAACAAAGAAAACCCTGTCAAATGATCCTGAAACCGGTTCTGATCATCAGCGGCACAATCTCCCTCTTCCTCGGCATCGCAGGCCTCTTCCTGCCAGTATTGCCCACAACTCCTTTCTTCCTGCTGACAGCAGGATGCTATATTAAAAGCTCACCGAAACTATATAACAAATTAACGAACCACAGATTAACAGGCAGATTTCTGACAAACAACCCTGAAAGGATTAGCTCCAGATCAAGGTATATCGCAATCATCATAATGTGGGTTATGATCATCCTTACTTCTTTCTCACTTTCAGACAGACCCGTTTTGATTGTTTTGCTCATAGCTGCGGGTATTACAGGTACTTACTTTAAAATGAAATTCTTCGGAAAAAAGAAAATAAAAACGTAAATTATTAATCTCAAAAACCATAAATATGAAGACAAAAAAACTCACAACAGCTTCCGGAAGGCCATACTTCGAAAACGAAGACAGTATGACCGTCGGCCCGAGGGGACCAATCCTCCTCCAGGATTACTATCTTCATGAAAAACTCGCCCACTTCAACAGGGAAAGAATCCCCGAACGGGTTGTTCATGCAAAAGGAACCGGGGCATACGGAAAATTTACAGTTACAGGGAATATCGCGAAATACACGAAAGCGAAGCTCTTCAGTAAGGTTGGCAATTCATGCCGTGTTCTGGTGCGCTTTTCCACCGTCGGAGGTGAAAAGGGAAGTGCCGACACCGAAAGAGACCCGAGGGGATTTGCAGTTAAATTCTATACCGAAGATGGTAACTGGGACCTTGTTGGCAACAACACACCGGTCTTCTTTATCAAGGATCCGAAGAAATTCCCCGATTTTATTCATACCCAGAAACGTGACCCGAAAACAAACCTAAAAAGCCCGACAATGATGTGGGACTTCTGGAGCCTGAATCCCGAAAGCCTTCACCAGGTAATGATACTCTTCAGCGACCGGGGGACACCCGACGGTTACCGCTTCATGAACGGCTACGGCAGCCATACCTTCTCAATGATAAATAAAAAAAATGAAAGAGTATGGGTTAAATTCCATTTCAAAACACAGCAGGGAATACGTACACTTACAGGCCATAAAGCTGAAGAGCTTAAAGGTAAAGATCCTGATTATGCCCAGAGAGACCTCGTGGAAGCCATAAGTAAAAAGGATTTCCCGGAATGGAAACTCTGTATACAGGTAATGACTGACGATCAGGCAGCAAAATTCAAATGGAACCCTTTCGACCTTACCAAAGTGTGGCCACAGAAAGAGTATCCTCTCATGGAGATAGGCGTGATGAAACTGAACGAAATACCTGCCAACTACTTCGCAGATGTTGAACAGGCAGCCTTTGCACCTGCCCATACGGTAGACGGAATAGGACTCTCCCCCGACAAAATGCTGCAGGGACGTATCCTGGCATACCCCGATGCCCACAGGTACAGGCTGGGCGCCAATTACGAACAGCTCCCCGTAAACAGGCCAATAGTACCAGTCCATCACCATCAGAGAGACGGGTTCATGAGCCTCGACGGAAACGGAGGCTCGGCTCAGAACTATTACCCGAACAGCTTTGATGACATAGTTGCCGATAAAGAGTATAAGGAACCTGCCATGAAGCTCGATTCAAACATTGCTGATACCTGGGATCGCAACGAGAAAGATGACGACCATTTTACCCAGCCCGGATTACTATGGAAAAAGGTGATGACTGAAGAACAAAGGAAAAATACAGTCAGCAACCTTGTCGGCAGCCTTAAAGATGTAACAGGTCCGAAAAAGAAAGAGATAATTGCACGACAGCTTGAACATTTCAACAAGGTCGATAAAGACCTGGGATCAAGACTGGCCAAAGGCCTGGGTATAAAAGGCTGACAAAGCCTGCGCTCTGAGCACTGTGCTAACAGGTTAAGGGCTGAGGGCTAAGCACGAAGGCAGAAGACTAAAGCCGAAAGAGGAAAACGAAAAATATATTATTTAATAAAACATTTAAAATTAATTTATTATGGCAGAAATTGGAAGATCAATCGTAAAAATGGATGTTGATGAATTACTCAACCTCCTGAACAAGGCGCTGGCCGACGAATGGCTGGCTTATTATCAGTACTGGATAGGGGCAAAAGTGGTGAAAGGCCCGATGAAGGATGCCGTTATATCAGAACTCGACCTCCATGCCACAGAAGAACTTACTCATGCACAATTACTCGTGACCAGAATAGTACAACTCGGAGGAACACCGATCCTTACCCCAGAGGATTGGTTTAAACTTACCAACTGCGGATATGATGCCCCGGCTGATCCTTATGTCGGGGAGGTCCTGAACCAGAATATAAAGGGTGAACAGTGTGCGATCCGCACCTACAGCAGCCTGCTGGATATTACCAGGGAGGGTGATCCGGTAACCTATGATATCATACTACAAATAATCAGCGATGAGGTTGAACACGAAGAGGATCTTGTAGCCCTTAAAGAAGATCTCGATTTAATGCTGGAAAGAAGAAGATAGTGGTTAAATTGAAGAAATACCTGAAAAATATTAACCGAAAAACATAACATATAAAACTAAAATTTAAAAAATTATGGAAGAAAAAGTTGTCGCCATGCCTAGAATTGGCGAAAAAGCACCTGAATTTAAAGCAGTTACCACACAGGGTGAGATTAATTTCCCTTCAGATTTCAAAGGAAGCTGGGTAATACTCTTCAGTCACCCGGCAGATTTTACTCCGGTATGTACATCCGAATTCATGACGTTTGCCACAATGGAAAAGCAGTTCAATGAAGCTAACTGTAAACTTGTCGGACTCTCTGTAGATGGCCTCTACAGCCATATTGCATGGCTGCGTACAATCAAGGAAAAGATTGAATACAAGGGGATGAAGAATGTCGAAGTAACATTCCCGCTGATTGAAGACATTACCATGGAGGTAGCCACCAAATATGGAATGATGATGCCGGGAGAAAGTAATACAAAGGCTGTGAGGGCAGTATTCTTCATCGATCCCAAAGGAATCATTCGTACCATTATCTATTACCCCCTTAGTCTCGGCAGAAATTTTGACGAACTATACAGGGTACTGGTAGGTCTGCAGACCGCAGATGCCTTCTCTGTTGCCCTTCCTGCCGACTGGAGGCCCGGAGACGAGGTAATTGTTCCCCCTGCAGGTTCATGCGGCGTTGCAAAAGACAGAATGGAAGGAAAGGAAGATATGAAATGCTACGACTGGTTCTTCTGCACCAAAAAACTCGAAAAGGAAAAAGTGCTGAAAGCCGTCATGAAAAAATAAAGGAAAATATTATTGATTTTATTAAGGGGTTGTTGAAATGTTTAAATTTAACAACCCTTTTTTTTACTACTAAATGAATGAATTCGACATAAGGGCAGAAGGCTGGGATATGAATCCCATGCATATAGAACGTTCAGAAGCAATAGCTAAACAATTACTTGAAAGAATCCCCCTCAGGCCCTGGATGAATGCGCTGGAATTTGGAGCAGGCACAGGGATCACAAGTTTCTTGTTAAAGGATCATCTGAAGAAAATCACCATGATGGATAATTCCGAAGAGATGGTGAAAATCATGAAGAAAAAAATCAGGAGATCAGAAGTTAAAAATCTTGAAGCACTTGTTTTTGACCTTGAAAATTACAATTACACAAAGAGCAGATTCGACCTTATCTTTGCACAGATGGCCCTGCATCATGTAATTGATACAAAGACAATTATTGAGAGATTCGGACAATTGCTCAATCCGGGGGGATATCTGGCAATTGCGGATCTTTATAGTGAGAATGGCTCTTTCCATGGTAAAGGTTTCGAAGGCCATAAAGGCTTTGATGTTAATCAATTATCTGCATTGCTTGCCGAAACTGGCTTTATCGAAACCTCAGTCAGTCCATGTTACACCATTAACAAAAAAATATCTGATGCAGAAATCAAAGAGTTCGGTCTCTTCCTGCTGACAGCAAGGAGGGCTGAACAAAATGAATAAAATATTGTTACAGTTCTGTCTAATCAAATAAACTATCTATATGGAAATATTCTTTAATGGCGGTAAGGTTGTAACAGCAAAACTGGGTGATCATATGATTAAGACCGACCAGCCCATCCTTAACGGGGGAGGCAATTCAGCCCCTGCTCCATTTGATCTTTACCTTGCCTCAATAGGAACATGTGCAGGCATCTATGTCAAATCATTCTGCGACAGAAGAAATTTGCCGACCGAAGGTATAAAGATAATTCAGAGAGTGGAGTTCAATCCGGAAAAAAGATTACCTTCAAAAATAAAGCTTGACATACAGCTTCCTCCTGATTTTCCCGAGAAATACAGAGAGGCTGTCATCAATTCAGCTGAATTGTGTGCTGTCAAGAAATCTATTAATGACCCCCCTGAATTCGAGATAACCACATCGACTCAGTAACTCACCTTAAATAACTTTTTCCTGAGAACTCAGAATTATCACAAAGTTTTCAGAAACAGGATCACGACATATTCTCCTTACACAAGGTACATGTTAATAAGCTGTTCCAGGAGTTCCTGCTTGCCACTGCGCATTTCAGGCTCTCCCTGCGTTAATGCAAGTTCTCTTAACTGTTCAAGGGTAAGTTTTCCATCTGCGTAATCTTTACCAGGTCCCTTGTCAAACGATTCGTAGCGCTTCTTCCTTATCTCAGGATAGTCACTCTCTTTCAGTATTTTATCAGCAACGATGAGTGCCCTTGCAAAGGTGTCCATACCGCTGATATGAGCTATGAAAAGATCCTCGTCATCGGTGGAAGTCCTTCTGATATGGGCATCAAAATTAACTCCCCCTGTTGAAAAGCCGCCTGCCTGAAGTATCACCATCATTGCTTCAGTAACCTCATATACGTTTGTCGGAAATTCATCAGTATCCCATCCGTTCTGATAATCTCCCTTATTGGCATCAATACTCCCAAGCAATCCGGCATCGGCCGCAACCTGCAGGTCGTGGACAAATGTATGGCCGGCAAGAATGGCATGATTGGTTTCAATATTGAGCTTGAAATCCTTATCAAGCCCGTAATGCCTAAGGAAGCCTATAACAGTAGATGCATCAAAATCATACTGATGCTTTGAGGGTTCCATTGGTTTGGGTTCAACAAGGAAAGTACCATCAAAGCCATTCTTTCTGCCATAATTGCGGGCAAGCGATAACATCATTGCCATATTATCGAGCTCCCTTTTCATATCGGTGTTATGATGGGTGGTGTACCCTTCCCTTCCTCCCCAGAAGACATAATTCTGTCCGCCCAGTTCTATGGTGGCCTGAATAGCATTCCTGAGCTGTGTTGCAGCATTGGTTACAACGGCGAAATCGGGATTAGTTGCCGCCCCGTTCATATACCGGGGATGAGAGAACAGGTTTGCCGTGCCCCAAAGGAGCCTGACTCCGGTCTGCTCCTGCAGCTCCTTCATAACAGGCACATATTTCTCAAGTCGTTTCTCAATCTCAAAGACCGAACCGTTGCCCACAACATCGACATCGTGGAAGCAATAGAACTCCGCACCCACTTTGGTAATAAACTCAAAAGCCGCATCAAGCCTCTGCATGATCTTATCGTCAATATTTTTTGCATCGCTCCAGGGAAATATCCTTGTTGCATCACCGAATGTATCACTTCCGTCGCCACAGAAAGAGTGCCAGTAGGCAATCGCAAACCTCAGGTGATCTTTCATCTTCCGGCCTGAAACGATCTGCTCGGGATCATACCAACGGAATGCAAGTGGATTCCTGGATTTTACACCTTCATATTCTATTTTCCCTATCCCGGGGAAAGCCTCTTTTTTTCCTTTGTAAATCATGATAACTTAGTTTTATATTTTAAAGATAATTTTAATTCAACCCCTATAAGCCCGAAGGTAATCCGGGAGCGCAAATGACATTTACACCTGTAATGCTGCCAGATTCTTTTTCCATCGTTCATATATTTCCTCATAGATACCGGATTTTGACTCATCGGGTTCCGTTGTTCCTACACTCTGCAGGCTCCTGAAGGCTTCTTCCCTCGATCTGTAATAGCCGCAGCCGAGCCCGGCACCTCTTGCAGCACCTGCTGATCCATCGGTGTTGTAAAGATCTATCTCTGTCCCGGTGATACATGACAACGTCTCCCTGAAAACCCTGCTCAGGAACATGTTGGCGGCTCCTGCTCTTATCACCTGCGGATTAATGCCTGTCTCCTTCATTATGTCAAATCCGTACCTGAATGCAAAAACGATACCCTCCTGTGCTGCCCTGAACAGATGGGGTGCTGAATGAATGTTGAAATTCAGCCCCGATATGGTGGCGCCATAATCCCTGTTCATAAGCATCCTTTCTGCCCCGTTGCCAAAGGGGAGTACAGAGAGCCCATCCGAGCCTGGTCCGATCCTGTACGCCTGCTCATTCATTTCATCGTACGACAACATATTTCCCGTACTCCTTTTCATCCACGAGTTCAGGATCCCGGTCCCATTGATGCAGAGCAATACACCCAGTCTGGGCCCGGCAGGTTCGTGATTTACATGCAGGAAGGTATTCACCCTCGAATGCTGGTCAAACTTTTTCTGATCAGTTACACCGTAAATGACTCCTGATGTTCCTGCGGTGGCT